>Ga0210400_10000040_pt1 | contig 219686 bp, 201 predicted proteins | sample IncBWH26MmetaG_FD_155456 | JGI IMG/M metagenome (GOLD analysis project Ga0210400, IMG submission 155456) | Forest soil microbial communities from Barre Woods Harvard Forest LTER site, Petersham, Massachusetts, United States - Inc-BW-H-26-M | ecosystem: Environmental > Terrestrial > Soil >... | reverse complement strand
CAGGGATCAGTAGATGTCGTATTGCTCCCAGTGGAGGGTGGCGTCGGACTGGATGATGATGTGCTTGTGCGAGGTTTGCTCGAGTTCGTCGATGAGCATGGACTCGCGGGTCTTCAGGGCTTTGGCGATTTCCGGATTCACGCGGATGGTGAGATTCGGGCCTTCGTGCTCAGCGGTAGCCATCTTGCGCGCTTCGGCCTGGATTTCGTAGCACAGCGTGGGGATGGATTTCACCATGCCGGAGCCGGTGCAATACGGGCAGGGCTGGCAGAGCACGCGCTCGAGCGCTTGCTTGGTGCGCTTGCGAGTGATGCACACCAGGCCGAACTCGTTGAAGGAAAGCGCCTTTGACGGGGCCTTATCTTCTTCGAGAGCCTGCTGCAGCGCGGACAGAACTTTTTCGCGGTTGCGGCGCTCCTCCATGTCGATGAAATCGACGACGATGATACCGCCGAGGTCGCGCAGGCGAATCTGGCGGACGATCTCTTTGACGGCTTCGAGGTTGGTTTTGACGATGGTGTCTTCGAGGCGCGTGGAGCCTTTGCCGACAAATTTGCCGGTGTTGACGTCGATCGCTACCAGCGCTTCAGTATGATTGATGACGATGTAGCCGCCGGACTTGAGCCAGACTTTGGCACGCAACGCTTTGTCGAGCTCGTGCTGGATGCCGAACTCCTCGAAGATCGGCGTTTCCTTGGTGTAGAGCTTCACCTTGTTGACGAGTTTCGGCTGGAAACGGCTGACGAATTCGACGATCTTGCCGTACTCCTCTTCGTTGTCAATCCAGATGCCGGTGAAATCGTCGCTGACGTAATCGCGCAGGATGCGCTCGACGAGATTGAGGTCGCGATGGAGCAAAGAGGGCGCTTTGCGCTGCTCGCTGCGTTCCTTGATTTCGTTCCAGGTTTTTCCGAGGAACTCGATGTCTGTTCGAATCTCGTCGTCGGTGGCGCCGCCGGCCGCCGTTCGAACGATGAACCCGCCGGGATAAGCGCCGCCGGCTTCGCTGACTAACCGGCGCAAGCGCGAGCGATTTTCCGCTGAAATAATTTTGCGCGAGACGCCGGTGTGATGGACCGTGGGCATATAGACCAGGAAACGGCCCGGCAGAGCGACGTGGCTGGTGATGCGCGCGCCCTTTTTGCCGAGCGGCTCCTTGGCGATCTGGATGACGACGTCCTGGCCGGCCTTGAGCATTTCGGAAATGAGCTGTGGGCGACGCGAGGGACCGGAACGGCCTCCCTGATAACCACGATCTTGCCGTGGGCCGCCGGGGCGACGTTCGAAACGCGGCCCGCCGCTGGGGCGTCCGCCGCGATCGGGACGTCCACCACGGCTGTCGGGACGGCCACCGCGGCTATCCGGGCGTCCGCCACGGCTATCGCGTCCGCGGTCGCGTCCGCCGCTGCGGAATGGCCGCTGGAAGCGGGAACGGGGATTGCCGCCGATGCGCGCGGAGTCGCGCGGGAAATCTTCAAACGGAGCCGCCGCGCCGCCAACTCGCGGTGCGCGAGTTTCGCCAGGGAGAAGAATCACGTCGTCTTCGATGGCCGCCGCGCCTTCCGCGGGGGGGTCACCGGGGCGTGCAGAGATCATTTCCGCTTCGGCGTGCTCCACATCGGCGCGTTCGTGCTCGGCGTGCTCGTGTTCGCTTTCTGCGTGTTCGTGCTCGAGATGTTCAATCTCGGCGTGCTCGTGTTCGCCGAGTGCGGCATGGTGTTCGGCGTGTTCTTGCGCCACGTCGGCGGCAAACTCCGCGCGGTTGGCCGCACGCCCGGCTTCGACTTCCTCGACTTCTTCCTCGGAGAGTTCCGAGACTTCGGCGACTGCTGTGGTTTCCGTTTCTTCTGCCTGGTCTTCGGATTGTTCTTCCGCTTCTTCTTCGTCGAATTCGGCGCCGCCGACGACGGCATCGGCTTCCGCTACTTCCTGCGTCTCTTCGTGCTTGGCTTCGACGAAACCGGAAGCGAGAGCGGCGACTTGATCTTCGTTCAGTTCGGCGTCATTCCGCACGGCTTCGACGCTGTTGCCGGCCGCTTCTTGCAAAGGCTCGACGACAGCGCGGCCAGACGCGGAAGATTCCTCCGCAGGACTCGCAGCCGCTCCGGAAGGCGCTGCTTCCGTTCCCGCATCGGCCAAGAGCCAGCGGGGCAAGCCGCCGGAGAACCGGCGAGGAACGTTGCCGGCGCTCGCAGCGGTTGCGGGCAGATTGCCGGTGGGACGCGGCGTAATTTCCTCGGCGGCAATATGCTGTTCGTGCGATTCCTGCTCAACACCGGGAAAAGTTGCGGGCGCGACCGCGGGCTTGTTGCGATACTTTGCCAACGATTCACCTGGGAGGACGATCTCGTCCTCGGTGGCATTGGTTACAGAAGGCACAAAAGCGCGCGGAGCTTCCGGGCGCCGATTCTCAAAACTGCGCGGCGGACCGCCGCGATTCTCGTATCCGCGAGACTCGCCGCCCTGGGGCGAAGCATATTTTGAGGGGGGCAGATTGCGCCCTCCCGGGCCACCCTGGGGGCGTCCGCCGCGCGAGCGTCCGCCACGGCGACCCCAACGGCCGCCGCGGCCGCGATCACCGCCACGGTCACCACCTCGATCGGTGCCACGATCGCCGCCCCTGCCAAAATTCTGTCCGGGACGGTCGCTGCCGCCACGAGAAGGATAATTTTGCGTCGGATTGTAATGCGGCGCGAAGTTTTGCGGCGCGGAAGCGTTGGAATCGGGCTGCCGTTCCTCACCCGCTTCGGCGTGGCGCTCCTCCACGGGAGCGGAGGGAACCGCGTCGTGATGTTCCTCGAAGTGTTCGCCTTCCGCGGCGTGGACTTCCTCGTGGGAAGAGTGTTGCTCATCCGATTGATGAGCTTCGTCCTGCTGGAACTCTTCGTGGTGGGTTTCTTCGTGGTGTTCGCTGGCGCGGGCCAGGGATTCCCCGGGAAGCAGTTCAACCGGCGAAGCATTCGCGGGCGGCAGCGAAGCCACGGAAGTTTGCGGCTGTTCGTGAGGATGCCCGTGATCGTAGTCCTCGAGATTTTCGAAAACGTCGCTGACGTAGAGGAAAGCGTCGCCGTCAAGACCAATGTCCACGAAGGCGGACTGCATGCCGGGGAGGACGCGGGTGACTTTTCCTTTGTAGATGCTGCCGACGAGCGCGAATTCTTTTTCCCGCTCGATGTAGATTTCGACTAACTGGCCTTCTTCGAGAATGGCGACCCGCCGTTCGTGGGAGGCCGCGGAAATAACCAATTCTTTCGACATGAAAACTCCTTATGCGTGACCCCAGCCAGGCCGGGGCCACTCTTCTGTGCGGACCCAGCTTGGCCGGGACCGACAGGACGCATCGCCGCGAGCTTATGCCCAGCGGAGTTTCCGAAAAAGGCGCCGTCCCGGTTCGAACCGGGACACGTTGGCCACACTTGTAGTGAAATGGCTTGGCGTTCGAAGCCGGAGGGAAAAAACTTCCTCAGTCTGTCGAGGCTGGTCCGTCGCCGGAAACAAGCCGGGCGATCGGCGGACGATGCTGTCCTCACTCTAAAATCCTTCTTGCTTGGGATCCCGGCGAACCGGGATCAGCAACTCCAAATGCGAATCCTATTCCGGTGCGTTCCGGCGAAGCGGAAACGTCACGCGGCACTGGCGGCCAGGTCAGTTGACGAAGCGGCGAAGCCGGACATTCATCACCAGGCCAATCGCCAGGAAAACGAACAACGTGGCGGAACCCCCGTAACTCATCAACGGCAAGGGGATGCCGGTAACCGGCATAGCGCCGATGACCATGGCCACGTTTACCAGCACATGGAACCCAAGCGCCGCTGCGACGCCCATGACCAGAAACATTCCCGCGCGATCTTTCGCGCGTTGAGCATTCTGCACTAAACGTAACAGAAGCGCCATATACAGCCCGAGGGCGAGAAGCACGCCCTTGAATCCCTGTTCTTCAGCCCACGCCGACATGATGAAATCCGAATAGCGGACGGGGATGTAGCCCAGTTGGTTCTGACTGCCATTGCGAAAGCCTTTGCCCCAGAAACCGCCGGAACCCACGGCAATTTTGGATTGCAAAAGCTGATAGCCGGAGCCTTTGGCATCTTCCTCCGGGTGCAGGAAGGAAGTGATGCGATCCCGCTGATACGGCTTGAGGATACGCTTGCTGACGGGCGGATAGAAAACAGCGCCCACCAGCAAAATTCCGGCTAACGAAAAAACCGCCGCGTGCTGCCACTGCAAGCCGGCCAGAAATGCGCCAACCACGAGCATGGGGATGAGCACGAGGGCTGTTCCCAAATCGGGCTGCTTGAGTATCAAAACCAGCGGCACACCTACCAACAATCCTGCCTTGATCAGATCACGCAGGTCAAGCTGATCCGAGCGCACTTCCGCGAAGAAGCGCGCCAGTACAATGATTATAATCAATTTAACCAATTCTGACACCTGTATAAGTTCCCCGATAGCGGGGATGGGGATCCAGCGCTTGGCGCCGAAATGAGTGCGCCCAAACAGAAGGACGGCGACGAGAGCGCCAAGGCCAATGAGATAGAGAATGGGAGCCTGGTCGAGAATCAAATGATAGTCCAGGCGGGAAAGCAAGAACATCAGAACGAAGCCGATGACCAGCCAGCGCACCTGCTTCATGTGCATGCCTTCGAGGGTGCTGCCGTGGGTGGCGGAATAGATTTCCATTACGCCGAGCGCGCAGATGGCGGCGAGGATGGCCAGAAGCCACCAGTCGTAGTCGCGGGTTCCGGGTGCGTCACTCATGGGGATAGTTGAAATCTGAAAGTTGAAAGTTGAAAAGCTTCATTGGCGCGGCTCCGCGGCGGTGCTCGCCGGGATGACAGCTGCGCTGTCCTCAGGCTTTAGGGCTGCGCGGGGAGCAACCGGTGAAGCTACGGCCGGGCGCTTGCGAGGCGTTTCGGTTTTGTTCTCCGCGGTAACCTGGCCCTGGGTTTTCTTGTTTTTCTTGTCGTAGTAGGCCTTGATTACATCTCTGACTACCGGTCCGGCGGCTTCGCCACCGTGCTTTCCGCTTTCCTGAACCAGCACGGAAACAACAATTTCGGGGTTGCGGCGCGGTGCGTAACCAACAAACCAGGCATTGTCTTCCAACTGCTTCGTTTTCCCCACACGCGCGCGCGTGTCGTAGCCGATGACCTGCGCCGTGCCGGACTTGCCGCTGAACTCAATCCCAGCGAGCTTCAACTGGCCGCCGGTGCCACCGCTTTCGTTGACGACGCCGTACATGGCGTCGGTTATTTTTCTTACCGTGGCTTCGGAAATGGAGAACCGTTCTTCTCCCACGTTCGGCGCGTCCTTCAGCATGTGCGGCTGCTTAAAGACGCCGCCCATGGCGATTCCGCCAATCATGCGGGCAAGTTGCAGCGGGGTGGTCGTGACGGCGCCCTGCCCTGTGGAAACCGAAATGGTCTCACCCGGGTACCATTTGCGATGAAACACCCGCTCGACCCATTCGGCTGAGGGCATCAGCCCAGGCTCTTCCGAGGGGAGATCGATTCCGGTTTTATGTCCGAGGCCGAACTTGCTGCCGTAGTAGGATAGCCGGTCGATGCCCAGGTGCATGCCGACGGTGTAGAAAAACACGTCGCAAGACTTGAGAATGGCTTCGTGCAAGTTGGTGACGCCATGCGATCTTGCGCCGGTCTTGGCACTGTAGACCCAGCACTTGAACTGGCGGCCGTAGAACGTCCCGTAACCTGGACAAAAGGTCGTGAAATTCTCCGGGGGAACATGATCCTCGAGCATGGCCGTAGCGGTCACGATTTTGAAAACGGATCCGGGCGCAAGCTGCGCCTGAATCGCGCGATTGAGCAACGGCTTCTGACGATCCTCGTTGAGACTCTTCCAATCGTCGCCGGAGATACGCACGGCGAAATCATTGGGGTCCAACGCGGGATGGCTGGCCATGGCCAGGACTTCTCCCGTGCCCGGGTCCAGGGCGACCACCGCTCCGGGGCGGGCTCCAAGGGATTGCTCGGCAACTTGTTGCAAGTCGAAGTCGATGGTCAACTGAATCTGTTTGCCGGGAATAGCTTCCTGGGTGGCCAAACGGTCGACTTCCTTACCGATACTGTTGACGACCACGCGCCGCATGCCGTCGGTGCCTTGGAGCAGGTCATTGTACTGGCGCTCGAGGCCGAACTTTCCGGCGAAGTCGCCGGGGCGGAGCTTGCCGTTGCTGTCTTCGATCTGCTGCTCGCTGACTTCGCCGACGTAACCGGCAGCATGAGCGAGGAAGCCTCCCGGCAAATAACGCCTGCGGGAGACGGAAATCATTTCCAGAACAGGGATGTCCGAGCGATGCGATTCGATGAAGGCGATGTCCGCGGGGGAGGCGTCGGGCTTGATAATGATGGGCTGGAATTTAGGAAGATTTTTTGTGTTGTTGAGTTGGTCGCGCAAATCATCGATAGGGATTCCCAAGCCGTCGGAAATGGCGGGGAGATGCCTTTCCACTTGAGCCGGTTCATCGCGAAGGAGGAGCACGCTGAACGAGGGGCGGTTGTCCACGAGCACGCGGCCATCGCGGTCCAGCATGCGTCCGCGCGGGGCAATCACGGGAATGTAGCGCACGCGGTTGCGCTCGGCCAGGGAGCTGTACTTGTCAGCATCGATGACCTGGAGCTTCCAGAAGCCGATGAGCAACACGCCGATCATTCCCACGATGATGTAGGAAGCGATGGCCAGCCGCGCTTGCGGCAATCGATTGTCGTTGCGGAACCAGTACGACACGAAAACCCCGCGCGCGAGTACTTTTTTTCAGGGCTTACTGCCCGGTGCGGCCTCATTTGACTAGATTGGCCGGACTAAACTCGCGTCACGAAAATATCCACAGCGTGGGTTTCGAGTGGACCCTGAAAACGAGCAGGGCCTCGCCGAAAATGTCCGTTGAAAATTTCCTCGAACCTGGGAACCGAAAAAATCTCCCGGAGCGCCCGAATTACCGCCGGACTGAGGCTGCGTGAAGCAGCAAGAGTCTTTTTTAACGTACCACCTGCCTGAGCGGGCCGCAAGCCGTCCGGGGGGACAGGTTCCAGGAGTGCACGGTTTTTTTTTGCGCGACGGCGGCGTGGCGCTTATTGCCGTGGCCCGGGTATCACGCTATCGTAGGCAATTCACTTATGAGGCCTGAAACGAACAGGGAAAAGCCGCTACGGCTGGCGCTGATCGGCATGTCAGGTGCCGGGAAAACGTTCTGGACAAAGAAGTTAGCGGCGAGCGGGATTCCGGCGGTTTCCTGCGATGACGGCATCGAGCAAAGGCTCGCGCCGCGGCTGGGGCTGGCCGCCGGCGGCTTTGCGGGGATCAAAGGCGTGGCCGCCTGGATGGGCTGGCCGGATTCCACGACTTATGCCGAACGCGAGGCCGAGTATCTGGCTGAAGAAATTCATACCTTGGACGAAATTTTGATGGAACTCGAGAAGCAGCCAGAGAAATCGCTGGTGCTCGATACCACCGGAAGCGTCATTTACACAGGGAACAATTTGCTCATGCGCTTGCGGCGGCAAATGACGGTGGTACACCTGGCGGCTTCCGCGGAAGAGCAGTTGCTGCTGATCGAACGATACTTGAATGATCCAAAGCCGGTGCTGTGGCGCGGGGCGTTTCAACCAAAGGCGGGCGAAACAGCGCGCGAGACGGTGGCGCGATGCTATCCGGCGCTGATGGCGGGGCGGCGACAGAGTTATGAGGCGCTGGCGCATTGCATGCTGCCAGTCGGAGCGTTGCGCGATGAAGCGCTGGACGCCGGCGCGTTCCTGAAAATGATTCAAAGCAAAACAGGGAGCGCGCGATGAGCGCGATTCCTTGAGATACCGGAGCACATCGCGAAAAGCGCCGCTGACCTCGCTGCGCGGCGCGGTGCTGCGCGGGCTGGCGCCCGACGGCGGGCTGTACCTGCCTGTGGAGATTGCGCGGCATTCGCCGGCGGAGCTGGAAGAGTTTCGCAGGCTGCCGTTCACGGAAGTATGTTTCCGGGTGGCGCGGCCGTTTGCAACGCCGGATGTTCCGGAAGAAGTACTTTGGCAAATCGTGAGCGAAGCGATCAACTTTCCCGTGAAGCTGGTCTCGCTTTCGCCTGGGCTGCACATCTTGGAACTGTTTCACGGGCCGACGCTGGCGTTCAAGGATTTCGGCGCGCGCTTCATGGCGCGGCTGATGGGCTATTTCGTGCGCGGGGAAACGCGGCCGCTGACGGTGCTGGTGGCGACTTCGGGAGATACCGGCAGCGCGGTGGCGCACGGTTTCCTGCGAGTGCCGGGAATTCGCGTGGTGATTCTGTATCCTTCGAAGCGCATCAGCGAGGCGCAGGAGAAACAGTTCACGACGCTTGGGGAAAACATCACCGCCCTGGAAGTGGCGGGGACGTTCGACGATTGCCAGCGTTTGGTGAAGCACGCGTTTACCGATGCGGAGCTGAACCAGCGCGCTTGGCTAACCTCGGCAAATTCCATCAATATCGGGCGGCTGCTGCCGCAGATGTTTTATCACGTGGCGGCTTACCGGCAGTTGCCGGTGGCTTCGGTGCCGCTGATCGTTTCCGTGCCCAGCGGAAACTTTGGCAACTTGACGGCGGGCATTTTCGCCAAGCGCATCGGCTTGCCGGTGGCGAAATACGTGGCCTCGACAAACGCCAATGATGTTGTGCCGGAGTACTTGCGGACGGGAGAGTTTCATCCGCGCGCGGCGCAGGCGACGTATTCGAACGCCATGGACGTGGGCAACCCTAATAACTTTCCGCGCTTGCTGGATTTGTGCCGAAACCGGCTGGAATACGTGCAGAAAGAAATCTGGGGGCACGGGGCGACCGACGAAGAGACACTCGCGGAGATGAAACTGCTGCACGATAAGTTCGGGTACATCGCCGATCCGCACACGGCTGTCGGCGTGCTTGGTTGGGATGCCTACAAGCGCGAGCATCCGGAGCCGGCACAGGGGCTGGTGCTGGCCACCGCGCATCCCGCGAAATTCGCGGAGGTAGTGATGAAGGCGATTGGCACGGCGCCACCGCTGCCGGAGCGGCTGGCGGCTTATTTGAAACGCGAAAAGCTTTCGCTGCCGATTCCCAGCTCTTACGACGAGTTCAAACAATTTCTTCTCGCGCAATAAAGAGGGAAGAAATCGAGCAGCGATGCAATGGCGGGCGATGAAGAGGAAATCGTTAGTTTTTGCGGAGGCGATCGAGCAGAAGAAAGAGGAAAACGGCGACGAGGGCGTTGACGAGGGCCGCGGCGAAGAGGTGCATGTTGAACCACGGCTCCGGCTGCGCCAGGAGAATGCGGCGGGTGAGAACCAGCAAGCCTTGATGGGCCACAAAGAAAGCCGCGGTGAGCGCGAAGCGCGCGGCAGGATGCTCGGTATCAAGCCGGGCGCCGATGGAAGAAGCGAGATAGCCGATGATGGTTTTCGCGATGCCATAGAGCCCCAGCGGAACGGTGGGGCCGCTGAGACTGTCCTGGAGCAGACCAATGACCATGCCCAGGAGAAGTCCGGTGGAAGGATTGCGGCGGCTGAGCCCGAAATAAATGGTGACCAGCAAAGGCAAGTCGAGGATGGCGGTCTTTGCAAAATGAACCGGGAAGGATGACTGGATCAGGAGCGCCAGGAGCGTGGCAATAATGATGGCGCCGGCGCGAAACTTGTGAACTTCGATGTGCGATTCGCCGCGGATATCAAAGGCGCCGTTCATCGGCGTTTTGCCGCCGGAGACAAATTCGCTGTGCCCGGCCCGGCGGGCTGAGGATCGCTGGTATTTTCTTCATTTTTCATCTCGAGGGGACGAAGCGACAGAAGAACCAAAACTTCCTCAAGACGCTCCAGATTGGCCGCCGGTTTGATCCGAATAAACTTAAACGGATTACCAGACTTGATTTCCGCGACGGTGCCGACCGGAAGGTCGCGCGGGAAGATGCGGTCCATGCCGCTGGTGATGACGCGTTCCCCAAGATTAACGTCGTCATCGTTGGGAACGTATTTCATCAGCAGCAAAGGCTCACCCTGCCCACCGACGGGACTTTGGACGCGGGAGTCGGCCAGCATTGCGCCAACGCCGCTGTCCTTGTCCGTCAGCAAAAGCACCTGCGAGGCATGCGCATAGGATTCGACAACTTTGCCGACCACGCCATCCGGGGTGATGACGCCCATGTTTTTTCGGATGCCGTCGCGTTCACCACGGTCGAGCTGAATGGTCTGGCTCGCGGCTCCCGCGCTCACCCCAATCACACGGGCGGCAATCATGGGGACTTCCCCATGCGATTGCCGGAAATGCAGCAATACTGCCAGGCGGTCGGCTTCCGCGGCTTTGCCCTGAAGCTGGGTAATCTGAAGTTTCAGCGCGTCATTTTCACGGCGAAGTTGTTCGCTCTCCCTGGTCGTGTTTTGCAGCGCGAAGTAGTGGCGCCAGATGTCGCGAACCCAGCCGAAGCCGGAAGAGCCGGCCCGTTCAAAAGGTGAAACGGCGCCGACCGTCCAGACGCGAATGAGCCGTCCCTCCGAGTCGCGCTTGATCTGCACGGCCAGCATCAGCACTTGCAGAATGATGACTCCAGCGAGCAGGACGAGCGATCTGTGGCGAGAGGGAACGGCTACCATGTGGATTCCAAAACTAGAAACTCGAAATTGGAAAATTGAAACGCGAAACCTGGTTGCACGGCGACATAAATCATGGGAAGCGGCATGTTGTGCACCAATAGCGGCAAGTTCTCAGTCGATGCAAACCTGGCGCAGTAACTTGAAATCGCTCAGCATTTTTCCCGTGCCAAGCACCACCGACGCCAGCGGATCATCCGCGATGGAAACCGGCAAGCCGGTCTCCTCGCGAATGCGCTTGTCCAGATTCTTGAGCAGTGCGCCGCCGCCCGTCAGAACGATACCGCGGTCGCTGATGTCGGCGGAAAGCTCGGGAGGCGTGCGCTCGAGCGCCACGCGCACGGCGTTGACGATGGTGGCGACGCATTCACTGAGCGCTTCTCGAATTTCACTGTCGTCGATGGTAACCGTGCGGGGCACGCCTTCAATGAGGTTGCGGCCCTTCACTTCCATAGTGAGCGGCTTTTCCAGAGGGTAGGCGGAGCCAATCTCCATCTTGATCTGTTCCGCGGTACGCTCACCGACGAGCAAGTTGTATTTGCGCTTCAGGTACTGCATGACCGCTTCGTCCATCTCGTTGCCGGCCACGCGCACGGACCGCGAATAGACGATGCCGCTCATGGAGATGACCGCGATGTCCGTGGTGCCGCCGCCGATGTCCACCACCATGTTGCCGGAAGGCTCTTCAATCGGCAGCCCCGCGCCAATGGCCGCGGCCATGGCCTGTTCGACTAGAAAAACTTCGCTGGCCCGCGCGCGATACGCGGAGTCCTGCACGGCGCGCTTTTCCACCGGGGTAATCTCGCTCGGCACTCCGATAACGATTCGCGGGTGCACCAGCACGCGGCGGTTGTGCGCCTTCTGAATGAAATAGGTCAGCATCTTTTCGGTGACTTTGAAGTCCGCGATGACGCCGTCTTTCATCGGCTTGATGGCCACGACGTTGCCCGGCGTGCGCCCGAGCATCTCTTTTGCTTCGCGGCCCACGGCCACGACTTCCCCGGTGGCCTTGTTGATGGCTACGATTGAAGGCTCGTTGACGACAATGCCCTTGCCGTGCGCGAACACCAGGGTATTCGCGGTGCCCAGATCGATGGCGAGGTCAGAAGAAAACAGACTGAACACCGACCTCATGTTGTAACCGTTCTTGTTCATCCCTACATCCCCCTGCGGAGAAAGCCTCTCCGCCGTCCGGCCGGCAATAGCGCTGACCTCACCTCGGCCAGCCTCTCAACCATTGTCTCCGGACGCCACGACCCTTGCAAAGGCGCTTGGGTCACTGCTGCGGAAATCCTACTTCGGAATCACGATGGACACCTGCTTCATCGCCGTCCCGCCCCGCCGATTCTGTCCCATCACGACAATTGTATGCTGTCCCGGCGCCAACTGTTCCGTGAAATGCCGGAAGCTGCCATCGGGAGCAATGTTGGGCACGGACTGGCCGTTGACGATGAGCGCGGCTCCGGGCTCCGTACGTCCCATGATTTCCGCGGAGTGTCCGACGACTTCGGTGCCGGTAATCTCCAGGACCATGTCCTGCGACTTCCCCTGGGCCACCAGTGAAAACTTGAAGGTTTCACTCACTTCGCTGTTCTGCTTTTTTGCGTCTGACGCTATCACGTTCCAAAAATAGTCCCCAGCGTCGAGCCCGGTGATCTCTTTGTTGGTGCCGGAAACCCGCTCTTCCTTTATCATTTTCGTGAACATCGCCGTGGTGCTGATCCGCAGCGTATACGAGACGGCTTCCTGGACTGGCTTCCATTCAAAACGAACCGGAGAAGCCTTGGGGTTTTCCGCGATGATCGGCGCCAGGTTCAGCGGTTCGACGAGATCCGGAGGCGCCAGCACGTTGGACTTCTGAATCGCCCCGCCGCCATTCGGGATCGTCGCCTTCTCCCACGGCGCCAGGTCGATCTTCTCTCCGCCACGCTGCACATGCGCGCTGCCGCTCGATACGACGATCTCACTCTCCTGCTTCGCCGGGTCGTTTTTGACGGCCATGCGGCTGTTCGAGCGCAACTGCGCGTTGGCGTCCTCGGTGCTGACGGCCGCTTTGGAATCCGGCGAGCTGAAGTTCGGCGTCGCCAAATCAACTTGCCCAATATTGATGCGCACGGCGGAACTGGAAGGCCGTTCACGGGCCATGGTATTTTCTTCCACGGTGATGAACGTGCCGGGCTTGACGGTGTAGGTGGTGCCGTCGGCGAAGGTGATGCGCGCCGCGCCGTCGTCGGACGTCTTGATCTCGTCCCCCTTGTCCAGCGTGGTGTGATAATCGGCTTCCACCCATCGCACGGAATTGACTTTTTTCACCTGGACTTTGCCGTCGAGATTTACAAATTTGGCTTGCTTCGGATCGGACCCCGCCGCTTCCCCGTCACTGTTGCTCACCGCGTTGTTCACGGCATTCGTGAATTTCTTGTAGACGAACGAGTACCAATCGGGCTTGGCCAGAAACATTAGCCCGAATATAGCCGCCACGACCAGGAAACCGTAACCCATCACCGTCTTGTAGGTGACCGCCTTCCAATACACTTCAACGTGCGGGGCTTTTTGCTGGCCTTGCGCGTGACGCGGGTCGACTGGTGTTTGCGTGGTCATGGGTGCAAGGCTCTGAAGTCTCCAATTCTTCAATCTAACATAGTGCTTTGCGCGCGCTTAAATTGCGGGGCGGCGCGTAGTCAAATTGCAAATAGCGTGGCTGCACCCTGCCCCAACGGGCTGCGGCTGTCCCTTGGTGCAGGTTTTTCAGCGAACTTGTTGCTGTTCTTTTTTGCGGATGAAAAAGCGCTGTTTGTCCACGCCGGCTGGCACTGCGACGTCGAAAAAGCCCACCATCATTTCGTCGTAGGTCTGTTCGCCCCAGCGCACTTCCGCGTCCGCATCCGGATTGTGCGCGTTGGCCTTCGAATTGTCGTACCAGGCCACCGCCTGAAGTTCCGTTCCCGCTTTCAGGAACCGTGGCTCGGCCAGCCGGTAGCTCATTTGCCAGTGGAAGTGATAGTTGACACGCAGCAGCGGCTCGATTTCATAATCCGGCTTGCCGTCGGCGCCGGCATTCTTGCGAATTAGATTGTATTCGAACCGCTTCCCACGCAGGTGCATGTGCGGCAAAAAACTGAGCAGCGTGGCGCCATTCGGAAGCGTGCCGCGCGCCTCGACGCGGTAGTCCGGCGCGCCCGGAGGTATCGCGAAATGGTCGTTCGTAAGCTGCAGCGTCAGCACGCGCTGCTCCGGCGCAAGTTTCGAGAAAATCAGTCCGATGCTGGATCGATCGGAGGCCGCGTGGCCATTGGCGGTGTAGTGCATCTGAAAAACAAGGTCAGAACCCGCGGGAATCAATTTCGCCATTGTTGCGGGCCAGGCATCCGGCGAACTCCCTGGCGCATAGACGAGCAACACGTCGCTGTCGGTCCAGTGAGCGCCGCGGCGATCTTCCGGATCTGTCAGTGTCGAAGCGGTGAACGGCGCTCCCACAGGCGCGTGCCGCAGCCAATTCGAATCCGGCGGGCGAACATACACAACCGCATGATGCACGTTCGAACGCAGCGCAGGCAGAACCTCCGCCATTTGCACCCAACGGTCTCCCTTGAAATTCGTGGGGACAATTTCGTAGGTGTACTCGATATCCCCGCTCGCAGGCAGCAGCACGGCCTTCGGCATCTTCAATACCAAGTCCGGCCTTGGGATACTCCAGCTTTCCACCCAGTGCCTTGATGGTGGCGCATCCTTGGTTTCCCCAGCCGGCGATTTCACTTCGGCCCACGCGGCAAGCGTGGCGATCTCTGCCGGCGTTAACGATGGATCGTTGGAAAACTTCCCTACATTCGAGTCTGCAAACCAGGGCGGCATGGACTTTTCCAGCGTCGAGCGGCGGATCGCGCCAGCGAATGGCCGGGTCTCTTCGTACGTTTCGAACGCCATCGGCGCGATGCCCCCGGCGCGGTGGCAATTCTGGCAGTGCTGCTCCAGTATTGGCAGCACGTCACGGTAGAATGTCGGAGTATTTGTTGTAGGCGTATCCTGACCAAGCAATCCGCTCAACCCGAACAGAAACAACCCGAGCCAGCTCCCCGTGAAAAGGAAAACTGGAGCTTTTTGGTTGGCGTGAAACATCATGCGTTTACGATGCGCGGCCACAGGCGGTAGTGGCTCGCCCCTGCCAGTCTACTAGTTCATTGGTTGCATCGTTGGGCCGAGCCCCTGAAAAGGACAATGGCTAATTCTGGCGCAGCCCTTGACCTGACGGGCGCGGACGGTAGTGTGTCAGTTTTCCGGTGAAACCGCGTTAATCGGGAGTTGGTGGTACCCGCGGAGCACTGAGTATTCGCGTTCCGGACATTTGGTCGTCACGTCCCATCACCAATGCCACGATCGCCTTTGCAATTTTCTCGCCCCCAATTGACGAGGGTTCGATGGGGTTCGCATAGTCTGTAGGAGCCGTGCAGATTGAACGCAAGTCGATTATTGGGACGCCTCGCTCGATAGCGACTCGTATGATTACGTCGTTGAAAATCGCCAGAGCCAATGAGGCAATTCGCTGATACGACTTATCGGGAAAGCAACCATCGTAAATCGTGCAGACACCCAGCGGCAGTCCGGGGCGCAGACACACATCCACAGTCGACCGGTATTGAGACTCGAAAGTGTTGGAAATGTCTGCCAAGGAATCGAGTGATTTTGAAGGAGGCTCGGCTGTCATACCAAAGAGGGAAATACCAAGCCGTGATGCTTCTGTCAAGGCGTTGTTACCTCCAACACTGAGTACGACATGGGTGCAGTCTTTTGGCAGGTGCTGCATTTGGTCGGGAATGTTAAGAGTCGTAGACCCATCGACGGCGAGTAGGGATGCACCCCATCCTAACGGTAGTAAGCTGCGAACTTGCGACACAACGTCTGGGCCCCCGCTCGTATATTGAGCGTTGTCGAAGATAGAATCTCCTAATAAGACCAGATGAGGCATACTCGCAATTCTAACGTCATTCCTTTGCCTTGCACGACAAGGTTCTAGTGCCTGGTAAGTCGAAGGATCGAAAACTGACCAACCGCCAAGCGGACGATTGTGTTTGAGACGCGCACCCATATCTCCTATAATCTTAAGTTTGTCTACTGACGTGGGAGACTCATCGGATGGCTGGCGCAAACGATAAAAGCAAAACGGGATATCGCATCCTTCTGGGGGCGTTCGTCCTGGTTCTGGGCGGGAGCATGCTCTTGTACCTTGTTCCTCAGTCGCCCGTCAGCGGCGAGCTCTCCACGGACACCGTGGCCAAGATCGGGGACGAGTCGGTTACCGTGCAGGACGTGCGCCAGCAGTTGAACCAGATCGAGCAGCGCAATCCCAACATGAAGCCGCTCGAATCCCTCTACGCCCAGCAGATCCTCAAGCAGTTGGTGTCTATAAAAGAAATCGAGTACGAGGCCAAACGCCTCGGAATTGCCGTCTCCGATCAGGAGCAGGCCGATCGCATTCGCCAATACGTTCCCACGGCATTCAATAACGGGACGTTTGTGGGCAGGGACCGCTATGCGGCGGAAGTCCAGGCACGCTACCAGATGACCGTGCCGGTGTTCGAGGAGCTGGTCCGTCAGGGCTTGCTCGAGGAAAAATTCCGCAAGCTGGTGACCGACGGGATCAGCGTCGGCCCCGCCGAGCTTCGGGATGAATTCCGCTACAAGAATGAAAAGGTCAAGCTGGACTACGCGCTCATCAAGCCGGAAGACCTGGAAGCCAAGATTACGCCCGACGAGGCCGAAGTCCGCGCCGCCTACGAAAAGAACAAATCGAAATACCAGGTGCCGGAACGGCGAGTGGTGCGCTACGCGCTCGTGGACGTAAACCAGATCCGTCAAAGCGTGCAAATTTCCGATGACATGCTGAAGCAGCAATACATGGCCAACATCCAGCAGTATCAAGTGCCGAACCGCGTGCACGTCCAGCACATTCTCTTCATGACCGTCGGAAAGACCGACGCGGAAGTCGAGGAGATCAAAAATAGGGCCGAGGACGTTCTAAAGCAGGTGAAGAAAGGCGGTAAGTTCGAGGACCTGGCGAAAAAGTACTCCGAGGACCCGGGATCGAAGGACAAGGGCGGCGACTTGAGCTGGATTACCCAGGGACAAACCGTTCCCGAGTTCGAAAAGACCGCCTTTAGCCTGCCCCCCGGCCAGGTTTCGGATCTTGTGAAGACGCAATACGGCTTCCACATCATCAAAGTGCTGGAAAAGGAGACCGCTCACACCAAGCCATTCGAGGAAGTGAAGGATTCTCTGCGTGCGCCCTTCTTGCTCTCGCAGGCGGACAAACTGGCTAGCGACACCGCCGACAAGTTGGCTGCGGCCATCCGCCAGTCCAACAAAATTTCCCTGGACGACCTGGCGAATCAGTACCGCCTGACGGCGAGTGAAACGCGGCCCGTCAGCGCGACGGACCCCTTGCTGGAGCTGGCGAATTCAAAGGAAGCGAAGGCTGCTATTTTCCAGTTGCGGATCGGTGAGCTGAACCTGCCGGTTCGAACGGATCGCGGCTATGTGGTCCTGTCCGTGAAGTCCATTCTGTCGGCGCACCAAGGTTCGCTGGAAGAGGTCCGCGACCGGGTGATCGCCGACCTGAAACGCGAAAAGTCCACGGAAATGGCCAAGAGCAGAGCGGAAGAACTCATCAAGCGCGTCAAGGCGGGCGAGAAATTCGATGCTGCCGCCAAAGAGCTCGGTCTCGAACCGAAAACCAGCGATCCTGTCGCGCGCGACGGGTCCATCCCTGGCACGGCCAGCGGCAAGCAGGTCAGCGCGGCCTTCAACCTGAAGGCTGGCAACGTGGCTGCCCCCTTGAGCCTCGGGCAAAACTGGCTCGTTTACCGCGTGGCCGAAAAAACAGAAGCCAATCCGGCGGACTTCGACAAGCAAAAAAAGCAGTTGACCGAAGAACTGCTCCAATCGAAGCGAAGCCTGGCTTTTGAGGCCTTTCAAACGGCCTTGGACAACCGCCTGAAACAGGAAGGCAAGCTCAAGCTGATGCCAGAGAAACTGAAGGGCTTTGGCAGCTTTGGCTAGTCCAACTGACACAAAATAAAAGACTTATGGATTATTGCAGGCGCGCTTGTCTTTCCCCGCGCATCTCGCTACCCTATTAGTGTCTTCCTTGAAACCGAATTCGACCCACAGCGCAGTTGTTGGGGAAGCTGGGGTCAGGTCACAGCGCCCAGAATTCGGAGCAGAACCAATCATGGCCGCCCAGCCTCAATCCAAAGATCGGTGATACGAAAATGACAGCCCGCACTACTGCCGTCCGCAATGACTACCGCTGCAGCATTGAACGAAACCAATCAGGCAAATACTGTGTCCGCATCCAGGTGCACTACCCACGGCATGCGTGGACGCTAGGCACCTTCTTCCTGGCCTCTTCCTTCGATCGGGCGATGAAAAAACTCGAAGACGCTCTGGATTACCTCCAGCGCCAAGAAGAGAAGCTGTGGTTTTGGGGGGTGGATCGCGCCGAAGACATGGGGTTCTCGGCGGAGTTTCTGAAAGAAGCGGGGTTGCGGCTGGACCGCCGCACCGAATTTCCGCGCAAGGCCACCAGCGTGTCCCTCGCTCCGGAACGCGACGTGCCCGCTTTCGTCCTCGGCCCGATGCGCCGGGGCTTGGCCGAATCCGTCGAAATGCCGCGCGAATTGTCTCGCAGTGCCGTCTCCGGCCGCTAAACCTAAATCTTTTGTTTTGAACCGCTTCTCTGCCGCAAGCCGATTGCCGCGGGTTCTTAGTCCGCGGCATTGGTGGGTGCCGCTGGCACGGGTTCTCGGATCATCAGGGGAAACCGCGGGAAGGAGAAGCTGCCCGCCACATCGTCAATCACATTCACTTGGCACAGGTATAGCCCTGGCCTTAACGCCAGCAGCGGCAAATCGATCTGGAAAACAACGGCCTTGCGGTCCGGGGCCGTCACTTCGTTCGCCACCACCGGTTTTGATTCGTAAATCTTCGTGGCGCCCTGCAGGAACTCGATGCTGGTGAAAACGCGGATACTGTCTTTCGGCGGCTTGGCCGCCGGCGCGTCTTTTGCTGCCCCGTTCTCGCCCCCGTTAGGGTTTTGGGCTGCCGCGGGCGCTGGATTCTTGCCCTTCGCCGCATCGTACACTTCGTACTGCAAATAAAGATGCTGGTCGGGCGCGAAAACATGCGTAATGTTCGGAACCAGTTCCATTTGGTCTCGCACCAGCGGATTCGGCCCTTTTTTCTTGCCCGTAACGGGCGCGCGCAGGCTGCTCAGCACCACCGAGCTCATTTTCAGGGGCGTCTTGCGCAGGTCAGGGATCTGCACGTCCGTCTCATAGGAACCCATCCTGCCGGTCTGATTCTCGCGGATGACGAACTTCAGGTGGTAGCTCCCCGGAGCCAGTACGAAGCCCGTGTTGTACTGCACGTTCTTGCGGCGCACTTGCCGCGCCGTCTCGACGGCCAGCTTCACCGTGTCGCGCAATTGCCCCACACGGAATTTCCCGCCTCCGAGAGCTTCGCCGATGATGTCGATTGTCGCGTTGTCCTTTTCTTTTTCCGTGACAAACGGTATTTGCGAGCCGGGAATCACCAGCGAAACCGCAAGATAGTAATGGGAATCGTCCTGCCGGAAATACGCCGCGCCTGCGTAAAGGGGCACGTCAACCCTCGGCAGTTGCGCGTCCAGCTCGTCCTCGAGTTGCTGCTCGCGGTCGGCGCGGTTCAAGTGCTCGAAGTCCCGTCCCGCGTAATAACCCGAGCGAAAATCGAGCTTCAGGTCGGCGCGGTTGACCTGCACTTTCAATCGCCGAAATTTCCCGTCCTTCATCGGATTGTTGCTGGTAAAGCCCAGCACGTAATAAGCCGAACTGTCTTTTTGCACTTGCGAAAATACGGCGCCGAAATCATTCGAATCGAAAAACGCTTTCCCACCCGTGTCCGACGAAAGCGTCGCCAGCGTATCCTGCGATGCGGCGTTATTGTTCAAATCGTTCAGCACCGCCGCGCCCGAGTACGCCGATTGCCCGTGCAAGCTCGCCGATTGCGCTTCTCCCCCCGGCGGGAACGCCTGCAAGCCGCGGACATCCAGCGAATAGATCGATACGTTCGCTTTCACCGCCGCCGCGGTGGCGGCGCGGAGCGCCGATTGATTGTCCGCACCCGACTGGGTAATTCCATTGCTGATATAAACGAGGCTCTTTTTCTGCGGGAGTTTGCCCAGCGCCTGCATCAGCGATTGCAGCGCCAGCAGCTTGCGGTCCGCGCTGAACGTGTTGAAATCCGTATCGTCCGCCGAAAACGCCCCGCTCGTTTCCGCCCCGCCCTCCGCGCTTCCCGTGCTGCCGTTTTCGAAGCCCTGCCCTTGCCCGGAACTGTACGCGGTCAGCGCCGCCAGCAATTTGCTTTTGTCGTCGGTGAAGTCCAGATCCACGCGCATGTTCGTGGCCAGCGAAACCAGCGCCATCAAATCGGCAGGCTGCATCTTCGTACCGACGAATTTCTTCGCCGCATCCACGGAGCGGTCAATCTGTTCCGGGTCCATCGCCGAAAAATCGAAAAAGAGCAGAATCAATCGCCGGTCCCGCGCATCCAGCGACGGCGCCGCTTGCTTCCCCGAACGCAAGAGCGTTCCTGCTCCCGCCACACCCGAGACGGTCGTTTCCGCCGCGCCGGCGGTTTGCAGTTCGTCCACGCTCTCGAAATCGAAAGTGGAAATCTCCTGCTTCTTGCCATCCTCAAAAAGCGTGAAGTCCCCTTTTTTCAGGTCGCGCACCAGGTTTCCCTTCTTGTCGTGGGCAACCACGTTCACCAGCACGAGTTCGGTCGTCACCTCGATGCGCGCCTCATTCCCTCCCGCTTGCCCGCTCTGCTGCGCCGTCAACACGGGCGCCGCCTGAAAGAGCAACCCTGCCGCGGTCAGCATCGCAAATGTTTTCCTAGCGAACCTCATACTCATCCCTCTTCAGAACCGGAACCGCGCCGTCACCGTCACCCGCCGCATCCCGCCTGTCCCGGTGACCTCCCCATATGTAGACGAATTCACCACCGTATTGATGGTAGTGAAATGCACAGTATTGAAAACGTTGTTCGCTGTGATGCGTAGATCCAGCGCCCGCGATTCCTTGATGGTGATCGTCTTGTTGAGCGACATGTTCAACGAAACTTGCCCCGGCCCCTCGATGATATTTCGCCCCGCGTCGCCGAAAGTTGTGGGACTCCCAACCGGACAATTAACGTTCGGCGTGCAAAACGCCGCGGTGTTAAACCATCGGGACGAAGTCGGGTCGCTCACGGAAACAGGCTGCCCGGCCACGAGGTCTGCGCGCTGCGATCCGCTTACGCCCCGGCCGATGTCCAGCCCCGCGCCCAGCACCCGCGGCGTGAAGTACAATCCCGATCCCACCGTGAAGTCGCCGCTCCACTGCCATCCCCCCAGAATGTGGCTTCCTGCGCCCTTGGTAACAAACCGCCGGGTATCGCCGAAGGGCAAATCCATGATCCAGTTTCCCGTGAACTTGTGCCGCTGATCGAAACTGGAAAGCCCGCGGTCCAATGAAATGGCAAACGGGTCTTGCGCCACAACGCTACCGCCGCCTCCTATCGAAGACGCGTCATCGATGGACTTCGAAAAAACGTATTGCGCGCTCAACCCCAGCCCCTTCGCCATGCGTTTGCGCACCCGCAACGTGGCCGAGTGCAAGATCGAGTTCCCCTCCGACGATTCGTAAATAAACGGCTGCCCGCCGGAGACCACCAGCGCGCGCTCCGTGTCCAGCCGCGTGCCCTTGGCGCCGTTGTAGCCAGCGTTCATCACCACGCCGCCCGGAAACTCGCGCTGTATATCAAGATTCCAAATCTGCACATACCCGAGCCGATAGTCCGGGTTCACCGCAAAGTTGTTCGTCACCGTGCTTCCAGTAGTTGGGAAACCATTTGTGAGCGTCAGCGGGTTCGCGCTGCTCAGACCGTTCACGTCCGTTCGATTCGTCGCGGTGTTCGCGAACGGAGGTTGAAACGCAAAATTCTGGATCATCGCGCCATACTGGGCCAGGTTGTAGTTGATTCCGTAGCCCGTCCTCACCACCATTTGCTTTTGCGGTTTCCAGGCGATCCCGACGCGAGGCGCAAAGTCGGTGCGGTCCGGCCGCACCAGCGACGCCGGAAATGTTCCATCGAAAGGCCCCGCTTGCCCGGGGAGCACCGGCGTCGCCGCCGTGAAACCCGGCGCCACGTCCAGATTGCTGATGCGGCCGCTCGCCTCGGTATAAGGCCCGTTGTACTCGTAGCGCAGCCCCAAATTGAACGATAGATTCGGACGGAATCTCCAATCGTCCTGCGCGAAGAAATCAAACGCATTGGCGCGGAAGTCGTACGAAGTCGCGCCCGACTGCAGCGAAGTTTGCTGCGGCAACCCCAGCAGGAAGTCCGCGAAATCGTACCCCGTGTCCGCCACTGGACACGGTTGAATCCCAGGACATGATGCCGTGCCTCCCGCCACATATTGCGACGTCGCGAATCCCGTAAAAACAAAACTCCCCTCCGCGCTTCTAGCCGACCGGAAACTCTGCAAGATGCGTCTGTAGTCTGCGCCGAATCGCCAGTTGTGTTTTCCGCGGTTCCACGAAATGGTATCGGAGAACGAGTAAGTCTGGTCGAGCTCGCGGCGCGCTGTCGGGTCGTTCAGCCCGCCAAACGAAGTGAAACTGATTCCCGGCAGCCCCCAGTCAAACGGATCGTGCGAAATACCATTGATCCCCGCGCCTCTCGGCCCGGAAACATCCGTAATGTTCGAAAAGAGGTTCGTTGTCGAAACATGATTGTGGTTATAGTTCACCCTAAAAATATTTGTGGCGCGGCCCTTTCCATAGGTCCATCCCGCGCTGGCGTTCAGCCCTTGCGTTCCCGTTCCTCCCGCCAGCAAAGGAAAAGGATTCACGATCTGGCTCGAACCGCGCGACCAGTTCAGCCCAAAGTTGATATTGTTCTGCGCCCGCCGTCCGCCGCCTCCGCCGCCCCCGATCATCACCGGACCGAATCCCGGGCCGCTGCTCGCGCCGAAGTTGTGGATCAGCCTCAAGATCACCGTATCGGAGCTGCTTTCCGCCGAAGTCACATAGTGAAAATTCTGACCGTTAGCCGTCGCCCCGATGTTTGGCATGGGAATAGAGTTCAGCAGTGCCTTCGCCGCCGATGAGATACAAGTAGACGCGATGGAGTTTGTCGATCCCCCTGGCTGGCAGGCCGTCGGATTAATCGTCGCACTGACATTCGGCACGATAATCTGCACCGGCTTGCCGTCATTGTATTTTGCCCCGGAAAAATCGCCGCCGCGCTCCGGCCCTGTCGGCACCGTCGAAAACGCGTCGTACGGCGAGCTGCCACGCGATCCATTCCATCCCCCGAAAAAAAACCATTTATTTCCCCCATTAAAAATCTTCGGGATATTCAGCGGCCCGCCGACGTTCACGCCAAAACGAGACTGGTTGTAATCCGCCCTGGGCGATTCAACCCCGTTCAGCGAGTACGGCCGCGCATCCAATCCTGCATTATCGTCCGAAAAATAAAGCAACCCATGCGGTTGATTGATGTTGAATCCTTTCGGCATCCTGCCGAGTGCGATCACCGCGCCGCCGGCTCCGCCGAATCCGCCGCCAGCACCGCCGCCCCCAAAACCTCCGCCGCCTTCGCGTTGCATGCGATCTCGAAACTCCTGGATCCGATCCTGCAAATCCTGCTCGCTTCCACCTCCGAAGTCCTGCGTCCGTCCTTGCGCGCCGCTGATGCTCACCGACTCCGTCGGCCCCTCCGCACCCGCGCCATTCAGCGGCAAACTTGCTACATCGCCGTTCCCCGCGCCTCCGCCAAGCCCGCCCGCACCGCCGAAGCCGGCATTCCCGCCAGCCAGCGAAGAGAGTGCGCTGTCCATTGCCAGACTTTGAAATCCCCGGCCTGCCGCTGCAATGGCCGCGTTGCTGTTGTTCGACTGCTCCTGCTGGCGCGAGGCCAGAATCAATTCCGCCTCCACTTTCGCGGTTGGATTCTCCGGATTCAGCACCACCTCCTGCGTGAACGCCGCAAATCCCATGAACTCCACCCGCACCACGTATCTCCCGCGGGTCATGCCCGAAAGTCCAAATTTGCCTTCGGAATTCGTGGCCGCCGCATACTTTTTTCCCGTTAGCGTGTTGGCCGCCGTAACCGTCACTCCCGGCAGCGGCGTCTTGCCGCTTCGCGCCGAACCGTTGATTTCATACGTTGGATCTGGGGCGGGAGTCGTCATGGACTGCGGCGGAGCAGGCGGCGCGGCTTCCTGCGCGCGCGCGGTCCAAGCCAACAGAATCGCAATGCTTTGGAGTAGAAAGATGCCGCGAGCCATCGACTTCAAATCATGCTCTCCCTGGACAAATTACGACTGCGGAGGATTGCTCTTCGGCTCGGCTGCAGGTTTGCTCCCGGCTGGCGCATTCCCGGCAGGACCCATCCCGCTCATCTTGCGCATGTCCTCCAACTGCTTCCATTGCTCGGGAGAAAGTACCATCACGTTTTTCGGCACGAACGCATTGTTCTGCACCGCCCCGCGCACCACCACGTGATCGCCGGGCTGGATGTCCGCCATGGTAATGCTCTCGCGCCCGCGGCGCAGCGAAGTCTCTTCGTTCAGTTCCAGCGTCTGTGTGACGTTGTCCGGCCGCAACACTGTAAGTTTCGGCGCGTCCACGGATTTCACTTCGCCCGTGACGAAATCCTTCCCCATTTCGCCAAATCCTCGGCCGCCGCCTTCCGCCCCGCCGCCTCCGGAGCGCCCGCTGATCATCAGCGCCGTCATGCCTTCACCGGCCTTCTCATCCAATCGCACCATCACCAGATCGCCTGCTTTGAAATCCGCCAGTTTTGCCCCTTGCCGGTCCTTGCGGTATTCCGTCTTATCCGTAATTTTCACGGTAACGCTCGTGCCGTCCGGCTTCGTCAACTCGATCGATCCTTTGTTGATCGCCGTAATTTTTCCGAACAATGACTGCCCCTGCCCGTCTCCGAATCTTTGCGTCAGCCTCGCGTTTGATTCCGGCCCCTGGTCCTGGCCCGCTCCCCCCAAGGCCGGCGCTCGTACCGGGCCCAGCGCTGCCGCGCAAAACACTAGCAAACTCAAATACAAGACCTCTTTCCGGCGTATCTTCATGACCATCCTCGTGAAAACCCTTCTCATGACTTGAGTACGTCAGCTCAAGCCCCAAAGTAACCCCGCCGAACGGTCCTGGCCAGCGGTAATTTCTCCACTTTCTGATTTCCCCAAAAGCGCCGCTAAAGTTCCCGGTCGAATTCGCCGCAGAAACACTTTATAGCATAATGTAGATATACACATCGTCAGTTATTCTTTCTTGACTTTATGCTAATTCTGGAACAACATGCGCCCATTTCACGGGGGAAGACCCCGGCGCGCCGGAAAGCCACCTGCTCCACCGACCACTCTCTTGGGAGTAAGTTTGGCAAGACGGATCAGCCGCCGCAGGCGGAGGGGAAAAATCAATATGACAAAGGGGAAGAGCGTATATCTCGCCTTGATCGGGGCCGTCTTGCTGGTCGCCGGTAGCGTCTCGATCTGGGCGCAAACGGCGCAGCAAACCGGCGATCAGAGTCAGACCAGCTCCACGGCCGCTAAGAACACGAAGAAGAACAAGGCGGATGCCGACGCTTCCAGTTCGCAGGCGGCGCCGGATTCGGGCACCGCACCTTCGAAAAAGATCACCACGCCGAAAAAGGCCGATGCCACGGACAAGAGCGTCACAGCGGATGACTCCCCAACTCCCCCGCCCGCGGCTCCTTCCAACGCTTCCGCTTCAAAAACGGCAACGGCCCACCAGGCGCCTCACGCAAACACCGCCCGCATGGTCTGGGTGAACACGGACTCCGGCATCTATCACAAGCCTGGCACGCGCTGGTATGGGAAAACCAAACAAGGGAAGTACATGACGGAAGCTGATGCCATCAAGGCAGGCTACAAAGCTTCCGGAAGAAATTAGCGGTGTTAAGTTTCAGCCTGCATTCGAAAAAGGAGAGAAGAAGCGGCGCCGCAGTCGCCCCGTATTTTCTTCCGCCGATTTATTTATCCCGCAGAATCACTTCGCCCTGGCCCACCAGTTGATCGTTCAGCCACAAGCGGTACTTGTAAGTGGCCGCCTTGCTTCCCGGCCTCGGCGGGCCGCTCAGCAGCCGCATCCCCGCCGGCGCCTGAAAAACGTTTGATGAAAACGGACACCGGTTCACGTCAAATTCCACCCGCAGATTGCCCGCGTCGGAGATCCAGGAAACCTGGTCGCCTTCATCGAGCACCACCACTTGTGGGATTAGTCCTACGAGTACAGGGCGTTCAGCCATTTTCTGTGTGGCCCCATATCGTTTCAGGGCCGATGCTCCTGATTCTAGCGGTGCACAGCGACGATAGCATATTCCCCGCAAAGAATTCTTGTGACCCTTAGCACCATGCTACAAAAACCTTCTCAAAAAAACTTAATTCGCCATGTTTTACAACCAACCTGTCCTCACGGGCATCCTAATAGTTGCACCCTGTACTTCGCTGCGCTTGACCGCCTCTCAACGCACCCGTACACTGAACTTGTTGATTTCGTGGCGCGAAGCTCCGGCTGGACCTCTTGCGCTCGCGCAACTAACTGCTCATTAGCGTCTCCCTCGGGACGCGGAGGATTTTGCCGGATGGCTTCAGCTTCTCGTTTTCTATCCATACCGCTGCCGAACGGCTCGCGGATTTCCGTGCTTCTCTCCTTGCCCTTTGTGCTCGTGCACCTCGCTTCCCTCCTCATTTTCTTCATGCCCTTTCACTGGTACTATGTGGCCGCCTGCCTCGGCCTGCTGGTCGTGCGCATGTTCTTTGTCACCGCTGGCTATCACCGCTATTTTTCGCACCGCTCCTTCAAGACCAGCCGTGTCTTCCAATTCATCATCGCTTTCATGGCCACATCCTCTTCGCAGAAGGGCGTGCTGTGGTGGGCCGCCCATCATCGCCACCATCACCGCCATTCCGACCAGGAGCTGGACCTGCATTCCCCGACGCTCTTCGGCTTCTTCTGGTCGCACGTCGGCTGGATCGTCTCCGATAAGTACAACGATACGCGCACTGAGTACATCGCAGATTTCGCCAAGTTTCCCGAATTGCGCTGGCTCAACAAGTACCACATGGTCCCCCCGGCCGCCCTCGCCGTCGTTCTTTGGCTCATCGGGGGATGGCCGCTATTCATCTGGGGCTTCTGCCTGAGCACCGTGCTGCTCTGGCACGATACCTTCACCATCAACTCGCTCTCCCACCTTTTCGGCTCGCGCCGCTATGAAACCACCGACACCAGCCGCAACAATTGGCTCCTCGCCCTGCTCACCCTCGGTGAAGGCTGGCACAACAATCATCATCACTTCATGGCCTCCGCCCGCCAGGGCTTCTTCTGGTGGGAAATCGACATCACTTATTACACCCTCAAGGTCATGTCCTGGCTCGGCATCGTCTGGGATCTCCGCAAAGTCCCTACCCATCTGCTGACCCAAGACCGCCTCGCCGCCTAACACGCTATCCGCCGAAATGCCCAGGACAGACACAAATGTTTGTCCTACTTTTTTGTTTACATTTCTCTCGGAACCCTTGAATGGCGTTGAGTTCTGTGCGGAACGAAAGTTGTCGCTGTTGGTGTCGGTGGTTTCGCAGCGGCGTGAGCCGAAAAAGTGGGAATGGGAACTGATGGTGAGGGGCGGGGCTTGCCCCGCCCGCCTCGCCACATCTGCAAGATTTCTGCGGGGATCTGCGCTAACTGATATCGACTTCGAGCCCGCCCACCCAGCCGGCGACCAGATTGTAGATGACGGCGCCGATGGCGCCGAAAATTCCACCAATAAGGCCGTAGAATATCGGAAAGAAAATGATCGCTCCAAGTCCCATACCAAAGCCAAACAGCTTCGCGCCTGGTGCGGCGGATTGGCTCATGGACCCTAGGCTCCCCGCCACCATGGAAATGAACGCCATGAAGATCCCCAGCACCAGCCCGAGAATGGCGTACGTAACGAGACCTATCTTGAATGCAGATCCTGGACCGACCCGCTTGAGGGTTGCCATGTTGCCTCCTCGCAAACAACTTGGCGGGATGCTAACAGAACACCTACTCAATGGAAAGCCTCAAATCCCTTGTTCCAGATTCCTAAAGCAAACTCAGCGGATCCATATCCACTAGCACTGCCGTCTGCGGAATCTCCTTTGCGTCGCAATAGGCCATCGCACCTGCCAGCAACTTCGTCAGCACCGAACGCTTCGGCGACTTCAACAGGAACTGGAACCGATGTTCCTTCTTCAGCCGCGCCAGCGGCGCCGTGGCCGGTCCCAGGATACGCACGCCCGCCCCGTCATGCGGGGAAAAATACTCCGAGAGCTGCCGCGACCAGCGGATGGTCTTTTCCAGGCTCATATCCCGCACGATCACGTTCGCCAGCGACGTAAACGGCGGGTACGCCATCATTTGCCGGAAATGCAATTCGCGCTCGAAAAACGCGCTGTAATCCTGCCGTACAGCGTCCTGAATCGCGTAATGCTCGGGATAAAATGTCTGAATCAGCACCCGCCCCTTCAGTTCGCCGCGCCCCGCTCGCCCCGCCACTTGCGTCAAAAGTTGAAACGTTCGCTCCGCCGCGCGAAAATCCGGCAAGCTCAACGACGAATCCGCCGAAACCACGCCGACCAGCGTCACCCGTTGAAAATCGTGCCCCTTCGCCAGCATTTGCGTACCCACAAGAATATCCAGCGCCCCCCCCGCGAATGCGCCCAGCGTTTCTTGATACTGCCGCTTGGTCCGCGCCGTGTCCCGGTCCAGCCGCGCGATGCGCGCGCCGGGAAATTCCTTGCGCAATCGTTCCTCTAAATGCTCCGAGCCCTCGCCAAAAAAATAAACATACTTCGACTGGCACTTCGGACAAATCTTGGGAATCTGCTGGATCGAGCCGCAGTAATGACATTCAAGGCGATTCCGCTGCTTATGGTGCGTCATCGAGATGCTGCAATTCACGCACTGCACCGACGCGCCGCAGCTCCGGCACAGCACCGACCAGGAGTACCCGCGCCGGTTGATCAACACCAGCGCCTGTGTGCCATTCGCCAGGCATTCCTGAATTTCCGCGTGCAGCGCCGCCGAAATCGGGCTGGTCTGGTGCGTCTGCTGAAAATCCTCACGCAGGTCGACGATCTCCACGCTGGCGAGCGAACGGTCCGCCACGCGGGAAGCCAGAGTGAGCAATGCGTATTTCCCATTCCGCGCGTGGTGATAGGTTTCCATCGAAGGCGTCGCCGAACCCAGCAGCACCAGCGCACCCTCCATTTTTGCGCGCACGATGGCCACGTCGCGTCCGTGATACCGGGGAGTCTCTTCCTGCTTGTAGCTGTTTTCCTGTTCTTCGTCGACGATAATGAGACCGATATTTTCCAGCGGCGCGAACACCGCCGACCGCGTCCCGACAACGACGCGCGCCTCGCCGTTTCGCACGCGCCGCCATTCACGCGCGCGCTCCACGTCGCTCAGCGCCGAATGCAGCACCGCCACGCCCTCGAACCGCGCTCCAAACCAGCCGCGGCACTGCCGCCCGATCCACAGCGTCAGCGCAATCTCCGGCACAAGCACCAGCGCCGTTTTCCCGCGCGCCAGCGTCTCCTGCACCGCGCGGAGATACACTTCCGTCTTCCCGCTGCCGGTCACGCCGTGCAGCAGTTGTACGCCGAATTCGCCCAGCTCAAACCGTGCGCGAATCCGTTGCAGCGCGCTCTCCTGCTCCGCGTTCAATTCATGCGCAGGCGGCGAATATCCCGCATCGAACGGATCCTCCGCCGGATCGATCGCTTCCTCCCAACTCTCCAGCAAACCGTCGCGCAGCATCCGCTCGATAAAAGCCCGCGTAACCTGTGCCAACTGCAAAAGCTGCGGCAAAGGCAAAGGCCCGCGCTCCGTCTCCAGCAGCTCTCGAACTCTTGCTTCCTTGTGCTTTCTGTTTGCACCTTGCGTCTCTGCGTGAAGATTCTCTTCGCTTCTTTGGGCCGCCGCAGGATTGCCTTTCCAAGCAATCACTCGCTGCGTCCTGCGCTTTCTCCCCTCCACGATCTCCCGAATTTCAATCAGCCCGCGGCGTTGCAGCCGCTGCAACGAAGCAGCGTCGACACCCAGCCTGGCCGCTGGACCGATCGACAGTGTTCCTTTCTTCTCTTTCAACTTGGCAAGAAACGCAGCCTCTTGCGACGTGAGCCCGTGCGACAATTCGCCGCCGCTCAAGCTCTCCGCTGTTTCACGCCCCGCCTCCGTCAAAATGATCTGCCGCTGCGATTTCAACTCTGTCACCGGCGGCAGCATCGCGCGAAACACTTCGCCCACCGGCGCCAGGTAATACCCCGCGATCCAATGCGCCAGCTCGATCAATTTCGGTGTCAGCGCCGGAACAAGATCCAGCACGCGGGCAATCTCGCGAATTTTCGTTCCCGCCGGCGCGCTCTCCGCCAATTCCACGACGACGCCCACCATCGCCTTCTTCCGGAACGGCACGAGCACGCGGCTACCCGGCTGCACCGTTCCGCGCAACGCTTCCGGGACCGCATACGTGAACGTCGTTCGCAGCGGCACCGGCAGCGCGACATTGCAAAAAGGAAGGGTCATCCCGCCGTGTAGTGTACCAGCACGAGGAAATGCAGAAGAAAGCGCGGAACAGTTAAAAGCATGCGATTAAAAGCGTGCGAAATGAAATTAGAAATCTACCGGCTGATGAGAAAAATTCCTGCAAAAATGGTGACGATCCCTACCCATTGCCAGCGCGACACGTGCTCTCTCAAGAAGATGGCCGCAAGCCCGACTGTTACGGCTCCGTATAGCGAACTAAGGACGGTGATGACCGCGACCTGCTCCATCTTCATTCCGAGATTGCTGAGGACAAACGCGCCCGTATCCATCACCCCCATGCCCAAGACCATCCAGCGCACCTCGCCGCGTGGAAGACGCGCGGGCTGTTTTGCGAGGAAAATCGCCGACGCGGTCAACAGCGAGCTGGTCAAGCGAATCATCCACACGGTTTGAATGGCTCCGACGCGCGGAATGACGCGAGCGCCAAGCAGCCAAAACAGCGCGCCAAAACCAACAGCAGCGAAAATGGCCCAGCCTATCCCGCGACCGCTTCTGCGCACAGCCTCGGCATCATTTTCGTCCGGGGTTTTTTCTCCGCGCGCAACAATCACGACACCGACTAAGGTGCAAATGATCCCGGCGATTCTCACGGCGCTCAACCGTTCGCCGGTCATCCAGGAAAGCAGAAGTGTCAAAGCGGGATAGCTGGCCGAGAGCGGAGCCACTACCGCCATTTTTCCAATCTCAAACGCGCGGTAGAACGCAAGACCTGCTATGGCGTTGAAGCATCCCGCCAGGAAACCCCAAGCCCACGGTTGCCATCCGGAACCATCCGCGAGATGTCCCCAACCGCCGAGTCCTGGCAAGGAAATGGTTAGAAGGAGGAACCCAATCAACTGCATGTAAAGCATGGAACGGAGAGTGCCAATGCGGTGCGTGGCAAAACGGGCAATAAAATCCGCGCCGCCCCAAGTCAGCGCTGTCAGCAAACCCAGCAGAATTCCCATGATGAGTTAGGCGGACTTGCCTTTCTTCACTTCGAGGCCGAGGACAGCCATGACTTTTTGGAGATCCTTCCAGACTTCGCTTTTTGCGGGCGGATTGCGCAACAGATAGGCGGGGTGATAGGTTGCCAGCAATTTTCTTCCGCGAAATTCCAGCCACTCGCCGCGAAATTGGGAAATCCCGCGATTGGTTTGCAGCAATGTTTTCGCGGCGACTGCGCCGAGGCAGACAATTACTTTGGGAGCGATGGTGTCGATCTGGCGCAAAAGAAAGGGCGAGCAGGTGGTTACTTCGTCTTCTTCCGGCTGGCGATTCTCTGGAGGCCGGCACTTCACCACGTTGCAGATGTACACGTCTTTTCGTTGCAAGCCCATGGCTTCGATCATCTGAGTGAGCAATTTTCCAGCGCGCCCCACGAATGGTAAACCTTGCGCGTCTTCGTCCGCGCCCGGGCCTTCGCCCACAAAAACCAGTTCGGCCTTGGGATTTCCGTCGCCGAAAACAATTTTGTGCCGCGTGCCGTGCAGCTTGCAGCGGGTGCATTCGCCAAGATCCTCGCGAACCTTGAGCAGCGTGTCGTCCGCAATCTTATCCACGGCTTCAAAAAGGGAAGGTCCCGAAACTACCGGCAGGGATGCGCTCTTTGGAATCACTGGCGGGATCGCAACCGGCGCGGTTTTTTGTGCTGCGGGTTTTCCTGCGGGCTTGGGCAAGGTCACTTCCTTTTGAAGATCTATTGTTGAGAAATGGGCGATCGCGGGCGTTTCCGTTTGTCGCTCGCCATGCGCCACGACAACGGCTCCGCGGTCCCGATAGAACAAGCGGATTCCGAGGTCTTCGTAGAAGCCCAGCCTGCCGGACAGTTTTTTCTGGAGAGTTTCGGAGATGCGCTCGGCCATGGCGGGATCAAGCGCTGGAGCGCTTCAGCACGGCCGTTCCGTGCAAGACGCTTCGCAGGCGCACGACCTCATCCAGGATTCTCTGCGCCACTTCGCTCTTGCTCATTTTCGGGAGCGCGAGGTCGCGGCCATCGCGGGAGAAGAGCGTCACAATATTGGTGTCCTGGTCGAAGCCCGCGCCTTCGGCGGTGACATCGTTGGCCACGATCAGGTCGGCGTTCTTCGCGGCAAGCTTCCTCCGCGCGTTCTCCGCGACATGGTCCGTTTCCGCCGCAAAGCCAACGATAATTTTCTGTCCCTTGTTTCTCGCCACCTCCGCCAGAATGTCGGTGGTCGGTTCGAGAGACAGCGTCAGTGCCGCGCCGGTCTTCTTGATTTTCTCCGGGTGCCGCTCGACCGGGCGGTAATCCGCTACCGCGGCCGCGAAAATAGCGATGGAACTATTGGCCATCCGCTCCGCAACGGCCCGGTGCATTTCTTTCGCTGTGCGCACCTCAATGCGCTCGACGCCGGAGGGCGCTTCGAGATTTACAGGCCCGCTTATGAGAATAACTTTCGCGCCGCGCAGAGCCGCCGCTTCGGCGACGGCGTAGCCCATTTTCCCGGACGAACGATTGGTGATGTAGCGCACCGGATCGAGGTCCTCGCAAGTCGGGCCGGCAGTGATCAAAACTGTCTCGCCATCCAAATCCCTCTGTGTTTTCAGCACGTCGCGGACGGCGGCGACAATCGCTTCCTGTCCGGCAAGCCGTCCCGCGCCGATCATCCCGCAAGCGAGGTAGCCTTCGGCAGGGTCAACGATGAACACGCCGCGCGCACGCAGCTTTTCCACATTTTCCTGCGTGGCGGCGTGGTTCCACATGTTCACGTTCATCGCTGGCGCAACAACGACGGGCGCCGTGGATGCAAGGTACAACGTCGTCAGAAAATCGTCGGCGATGCCGCCCGCAAATTTTGCGATGATGTCCGCCGTAGCAGGCGCGACCAGAAGCAGATCCGTTCTTTGCGCCACGGCGATGTGTTCGATGGCGCTTTCGAGGTTGGCTTCATTGCCGGAAGAATCGCCGAAAAGATCGGTGATCACTTTTTGCCCGCTCAGCGCCGCGAACGTCAGCGGGGTGACAAACTCGCGCGCCCCGCGGGTCATCACCACTTGCACGCTGAACCCGTCCTGCTGCAAACGGCGAACGAGTTCCGCGGCTTTGTAAGCCGCCACTCCGCCGGTCACGCCAAGCGTGATTCGCATCGCTGCCTTTCGCGGACCGCTACTTGCGCCGCTTATTCCCTTCCTTGTCGACGTCGATCGAAGCCGGCTCGGTGAAGTCGTACTCGAGCAGGCTGTTCTCCAGCTCTTCGCAGGCGATGCGCGTGGCCTTAAGGGTTCTCGGGTTTTCGATCAGCGGCGGCGCACCCGCCATGATCTGCCGCGCGCGCCTGGCCGCCAGCACCACATACGCAAACTGGCTCTCCGGAGCTTTTGTCTGCATAGTCATGTCAGTCATTCCTTTCCAAACGAAGCCAGAAGTTGTTCCACTCTCGCCCTCCGTCGCGCGCTCGTGCAGCGCAGGGCGATGACAATCGCCTGCGCTTCGCGTCCCGCGCGTTCCATGTCCTCATTTACCACGCAAAAATCGTAATACTTGCCGAACTGCGCAATCTCGTCGCGCGACTTGGCTAGCCGCCGCGCAATCTCTTCGTCGGAATCCTGGCCGCGGTCGCGCAGCCGGCGCTCCAGCTCTTCGCGCGACGGCGGCAGAATAAAAATCGCCACGGACTCCGGGAGCTTTTGTTTCACCTGGGCCGCGCCTTGAACGTCGATCTCCAGCACCAGGTCGAGGCCCTTCTTCCGGGATTCCTCCAGCCACTTCAACGGCGTGCCGTAAGAATGTTTTCCAAAAACCCGGGCGTACTCCAGAAATTCGCCGCGCGCGACTATGGCGTCGAATTCCGCTTCGGTAACGAAATCATAACATTTCCCGCTGGCCTCGGTCGCCCGGCGCGCCCGGGTAGTACATGAGATCGAAGGCATGGTGCCGGGCAGTTCCAGGATGCGCTGCACCAGAGTCGATTTTCCCGAACCCGACGGCCCCGACACGATCAACACCAGCGGCGCAATCTCTTTGCCGATGCTCATTCGATGTTTTGAACCTGCTCCCGCAATTTTTCAATCTCCGCCTTGATTTCCAGCGCCAGGCCGGTAATGGCCAGCGCCTCGCTTTCCACGCCGGGCGTTTTGGAGAGCATGGTGTTGGCCTCGCGATGCATTTCCTGCAAAAGAAAATCCAGTTTCTTGCCCAGCTCCCCGGCGCCGTCGAGCAGCTTGGTGAATTGCTGCAGGTGGCTGCGCAAGCGGTCCAATTCTTCACTGATATCGCTGCGTTCCGCAAGCAGCGCGGCCTCTTGGGCGAGCCGCGCGGGATCGATGCCCGTCCCGCCCAGCAATTCCTTCAGCTTGGCATCGAGACGGCGCGAGAATGCCGGGCGCAGCGTTGCGGCAAGCCCGCGCACGCTTTCGACGTGAGCGCCGATGCGCGCGAGGCGGTCGCGCAACTCTTCCACCAGATGACGTCCTTCGGCGCGGCGCATCTCATCCAGCTTTGCCAACGCATCACGCAAGGCGCTTTCCAGCACGCGCCCGAGCCGCTCTTGCTCTTCTTCCGACTCCGGCACCGCAGTGGTGACGCCGGTGATTACTCCCGGCAAGCGCAAGAGCGCGACCACGTCCATATCTGTCGCCGCTCTGGTTTCCTGGCGCAGCGCTTCGGCGGCTTTCAAATACGATTGCACCAACTCGCGATTCACCTGCACCGGCGCAGCTTTACCCGGTTCCACGCCCACGGTCACTTCCACGTGCCCACGATGAATTTTTTCGCGCACGATCTGCCGGAGGCGGATGTCGTACAGATCGAATCCCTCGGGCATGCGCAGCTTTAGGTCGAGGAAGCGGTGGTTGACGCTTTTGACGCTAACGCGCGCCGCCCAGCCATCCTGCTCCGCGCGTGCTTGCGCGTAGCCGGTCATGGAGAAGCATTCGATTTTCTTGGTTGCTTGCGTGGTTGTCTGGCTCATAAGGTATTCGATGCGGCGTTGGAATCGGGCGGTGCGGACTGCGCCGGCGCCAGCATGTCGTCGTCGGCAAACTGCAAATCGTGAAGCCGGGCATAGGTCCCGCCGCGGGCTATGAGTTCGGTGTGCGTTCCACTTTCGCGGATTTGTCCGTCTTCGAGGACGAGAATTTTGTCCGCGCGCCGGATGGTGGAGAGGCGATGCGCAATGACAAACACGGTGCGGCCCACCATCAGGTTGGCGAGCGCTTTTTGCACGAAGACTTCGGACTCGGTGTCCAATTCGGAGGTCGCTTCATCGAGAATCAGGATGGGGGTGTCCTTCAAGAGGGCGCGCGCGATGGCGATGCGCTGGCGCTGCCCGCCGCTCAAACGCGTGCCGCGCTCGCCGATGACGGTGTCGTAGCCTTGCGGAAGTTCCATGATGAAATCGTGGGCCAGCGCGGCTTTGGCGGCGGCGACGACTTTTTCCCTCGGGATATTCGTCAAGCCGTAGCAAATATTGTTCCACACGGTGTCGTGAAACAAGATGTTTTCCTGGGTGACCATGGCAATCTGTTCGCGCAGGGACTTGATGGTGACGTCGCGGATGTTCAGCTCGTCGATGCGTATGACGCCGGAAGTGGGCTCATAGAAGCGCGGGAGCAAGTTCACCAGCGTGGTTTTGCCCGCGCCGCTGGAGCCGACTAGGGCGGTCACTTCGCCGCGGCGCGCGGAAAAATGAATCTGTTCGAGCACGTGATTTGAATCATCGTCGTAGGCAAAGCCCACGTTTTCAAAAGTGATTTCCCGCGAAAACGGCGGCATCCGCTTCGCGCCCGGCTGCTCGCTTTGCTCTTCCTGGCGGTCGAGGTAGGCGAATACCTGGGTGCTCGCGCCCTGGGCAAGCTGAAATTGCTGGTACACCTGCCCAATGCGCTTCAGCGGCATGTAGGCGTTAAACATGGCAAAAAGAAACGCGATAAAAATTCCCGGCGTCATCAAGCCGTGCTTGATCTGGTCGCGGGCGTACAGAATGAGCAGGGGGATAACGACGGCACCTAGTAAATCCATGATCGGCCCCGTGCCTACCGCCGCGCGTACCCAGCGCATATTTTCGCGCAGCAGCCGTTGCGCTGTATATTTGAACTTGGCGATTTCGAAATCTTCCATTCCGAAAGCCTTCACGACGCGGTTTCCGCTGACGGTCTCCTGCAAAATCTGGCTGAGATCCCCAAGCCGGGTCTGGCTGTTTTCTGAGGAGCGGCGAATCTTTTTTCCCAGTTTTCCCAGCGGCACGACGACCAGCGGCACGAGGATGGCCGAACCCAGCGCCATCTTCCAATTGAGGACGACGATGACTACCAGAAACACAAACAGCGTGAAGCCTTTTTGAAACAGGTCGGCCAGGTATTCGGAGAGTGCGATGCGCGTGCGCTCGACATCGTTGATGGTCGTGGAGAGCAAGCGCCCCGTGGGATTGGTTTGAAAAAAGCCAATCGGCTGGCGAATGATTTTGGCGTACACCTGGTTTCGCAAGCTCGTCACCGCGGCCTGTCCCGCGTATTGAATCTGCGTCACGCCCAGATATTCGGAGATGCCTTTGGCGACATAAAGAGAGACGACTGTGAAGAAGAAGATCGTCCCGACGTTGTGGATACTGGGCGGAAAAAAGCGGTTGAGATAGATGGTATAACCGTTCGGAAGAGTGACCAGCGGAAGAGTCGAGCCGACAACGGACGGGTTCAGAACGTAGTCAAACGCCGGCCGAAGCAGCAGCGCCACGACGCCGTCGGCGAGCGCGGTGAAAGCGACCAGCACGATGCCCAGCGCCAGCCGAAAGGAATACGGCCGCACGTAACTGAGCAATCGCTTCCATTGTGGTGATGACAACGAGGCCACGCTGCAAGGCTCCCTGACTAATCTACTTGGTACGCTATGCGCCGCGTTGCGGCGTGTCAAGTTTCCGCGGTCCGCTGATAACGGGCTTTCGCCGTGCGCCGGTTCAATTACTTTTCGATGTCGCGGTGCATGACTTTGGCGGAAAATCCGCGCTTCGCGAGCGACTTTTGCACGGACTCCGCGAGCATTACCGAGCGGTGCTTTCCGCCGGTGCAGCCGAACGCGATGGTCAGATAACTTTTTCCTTCGCGGATGTAATGTGGAATCAAATAAGTCAGCAAGCCTTCGATGCGCCGCAGGAATTCGCCGGTCTGGGGAAACGAGCGGATATATTTCCGCACTTTCGGATCCTGGCCGGTGAAAGGCCGCAAGCGCGGGACAAAATGCGGATTGGGCAGGAATCTCACGTCGAGGACCAAGTCCGCGTCCGAGGGCACGCCGTAGCGGTAGCCGAAACTCACGACCGATACCAGCATCGGGCGCTGGTCCGGATTCTTGAAGCGCTCAGTAACGAAATGGCGCAGCTCATGCACGTTGAATTGCGTGGTTTCAATGACCACGTCCGCCAGCTTGCGGATCGGCTCCATCAGCGCGCGTTCGTGCGACAAACTTTCCCGCACGGAGAAATTCTTTCCCAGGGGATGCGGGCGGCGGGTCTCGCTGTAGCGCCGCAGCAGGGCGTCTTCGTTGGCTTCGATGAAAACCAGCGTGATGGGATGATCTTTTTTGAGGTGTTTCAGGAGCGGCGGCAATTTCTGGAGTTGCAGGCCTTCGCGCGCGTCCACCAGCAGGGCGGCGCGCGCAAAGTCGCCTTCGCCCGCGGCGTGCAGTTCCGCAAAGATGGGGATTAGCTCGACGGGAAGATTGTCCACGCAATAGAAGCCCATGTCCTCGAAAGCGTGCAGGACGGTGCTTTTGCCGGAGCCGGAGAGTCCGGTTAGGATGACCAGATGCCGGGTGTCGTGTCGCGCCTGCGGCTTCACGGGCGGCGCGGCTCAGTTCTTTTCCCGGCGCTGGTGGGTGCTGGGAATTCTCATGTCTTCGCGGTACTTAGCGACCGTGCGGCGAGTGACGTGAATGCCCGCGTCGTCCAGTTTCTTGGCAATCTGCTCGTCGGTCAGCGGATGGGTGGCGTCCTCTTCTTCAATCATTTTCTTGACCAGGCGCTTGAGGGTAAGCAGCGACATGGCGCCGCCCTCCGGCCCGTTCACGCTCTCGCTGAAGAACGAGCGCAGCTCCAGCACGCCCTGCGAGGTGTGCGCGTACTTGCTGGCCACGGCGCGGCTCACCGTCGACGGGTGCACACCGACTTCTTCCGCCACTTCCTTGATCATCATGGGCTTCAGCGCATCCTGGCCGTGATCGAGGAATTCGCCCTGGCGCGCGATGATGGACTGGCACACGCGCAGGATGGTGTGCTTGCGCTGCTCGATGTTCTTCATCAATTGGACGGCGGCGGTAAAGCGTTCTTTCACGTAGTTGCGCACGTCGCGGTCGGCGGCATCCTTGACCAGCAAGCGGCGATACGTGGGGCTGAGGCGCAGTTGCGGCATGTCGTCTTCATTCAAGAACGCCTGCCACTGATCATCGACTTTGCGAAAGTACACGTCCGGCTCGACAAGGCGTGGCTCGGTTTTGTTGTAGCGCAGCCCAGGCCGCGGATCGAGCTTCTTGATCACTTCCAGCGCGTGCTTTACGACCTCCAGCGGCCGGTTCAGCGCGCGCGCTACTTCCTTCAGTTGATTGGATTGCACTTGCTTGAGATGCTCGGAAACAATCTGCTGGGCGAGAGTGTTCTGCGGATCGAACGCTTTCAATTGCCGCAGCAGGCATTCGCGCAAATCCCGTGCGCCCACGCCGATGGGGTCGAAGTCCTGCACCACGGCCAGCGCGTCATCAAGGTCATCCTGCGAATACTTCCCGTTCTGCGTCAGCTCTTCGGTGGAAGCCGTCAGGTAGCCGTTCTCATCCAGGTTTCCGATGATGCTTTCGGCAATCTCTTTCACGGCGTCCGAACAGATCGTGACGCTCAATTGCCACTCCAGATGATCGGAAAGCCCGCTCGGCGAGGAAAGAAACTTTTCGAACGACGGGCGCTCGGAAACTTCGCGCTCCTGCGATTGACCGCCGTCTCCCCCAGTATCCAGGTACTGGTTGAAGAAGGTGCCCACGTCAAACTCGTCAAAAGGATTGGCTTCGGGTTTCTCCGGCACTTTTTCGGTTTCTGCCTTCAGGAAGGTCTCGTCGCTGTAGTTGTCGGTTTGCGTGGGTTCTTCGTTCTGCTCTTCGAGGACCGGGTTGGCGATCATCTCTTGGTTGATCATTTCGCGCAGCTCGAGCCGGTTCAGCGCCAGGACGCTCACCATTTGCACGAGGCCTGGCGTCAGAATCTGCTTCTGCGAAACTCGGAGGTTGAGTTTGAGTCCTTGCCAGGCCATGGATGGTCCCGTGTTCCCTATTCTAAACCCAGTTTGCTAACCCTAGTTCAGGCGGAAATGATCGCCCAGATAAACGCGCCGGACTTCCGCATCGTTGCTGAGTTCGTCCGGGCGGCCCTTCCGGAATATTTTGCCACTTTTCAGGATGTACGCGCGATCTGTCACGCTAAGAGTTTCCCGGACGTTATGATCTGTAATGAGCACGCCAATTCCCGACTTGGCAAGAGCGCGGATGAGTTCCTGAAGATCCTTGACGGTGAGAGGGTCAATTCCCGAAAAAGGTTCGTCGAGCAGAATAAAAGAAGGCTGCAAGGTAAGCGAACGCGCGATCTCCAGCCGGCGGCGCTCTCCGCCGGAGAGCGTGTAGGCCTTGCTCGTTCGAACGGTTTCCAACCCCATTTGCACCAGCAGCTCCTCGAGCCGGTCGCGCTGCTGTTCCGGAGTCAAGGGAAGCGTTTCCAGCACCGCGAGCAGATTTTCTTCGCTGGTCAATTGGCGAAAAACCGAGGGCTCCTGGGGAAGGTAGCTGATGCCGCTGCGCGCCCGGAGGTACATGGGCAGGTCCGTGATTTCTTCTTCGTTCAGGAGAACCCGGCCGGAGTCAGGCCTGGCGAGGCCTACGAGGATATAAAAGGTGGTGGTCTTGCCGGCGCCGTTGGGGCCAAGCAGCCCGACGACTTCCCCCTGTCCAATCTCCAGTTCCACGTCGTCAACGACCTTGCGACCGCGGTAGGACTTGCTTAAATCGACGGCCTGGAGCTTCAGCATACCTCTTCACGGGCGGCCGCGGAGGAGTGGGTGCATTAATCGACTCGGTGCTTGGTCAACGTCCGCGAACCAGTTTCTGAGTCGACGATGATCGTATCATCCGCTAAAAAGAAGGTCAATTGATGGCCCGTGGTGGTGCCTTCCGCGGCGTCATAAATTGTGGGATTTCCTCCACTCATGATGAACTTTCCGTCCGTGGCGTTGTACTCGCCGCGCTCGGCGGTGGCCTTCCTGGCGCCCTGCTCCACGATAACGCCGCCCGTGCCAACCGCCCGGCTGACCTGCTGGGCGCCCGCCGGGGGACTTACCGGAGCGGAGGCATTTGTGACATTCGCGTCAGGCACGTTGGGCTTCTCGGCCCGCGTGAAATATAAGTCCACTGCCGCGCCGCGCATCTTTTGCTCCGCCGACTGTGCCACCACATTTTTTTCCAGGTGCGCGCGGCTCTCCGCGTCCCGGTACGTCAGTGTTCCTGCCGTTACGTGCCACAATCGCGGCTTCTTTGGGCCGGCTTGCGCCGGGACGATCTGCGACCGCGATGGCCCCGGGGCTTGTGGGAAAACCGCACGAACGCTGCCAATAGCGTTCATCACCCGCGCCTCGCGCAGCAGCTCGATCGAATCCGCTTCCATCACCGCATCGCCCTGCCAGAAACGCGCGTGCCCCGTGTACAGCGCTCTTCCCGTTTTCGAGTTCGCCTGCATGGCGTCCGCCGAGAGGTTCGCCGGCCCGGGCGCAAGCTGCGCGCCGCTGGCTTTTGCCGAAAAATCCGTCGACCGCACGCCTCCTTCGGCGCGAATTTCTCCGGTAGTCTGCGCAAGAGTAATGCGCTGCGCCTGCGTTTCCGTAGTGGCGTCCCGCGCCAGCGCTTTTCCCGTCAGCAAAGCCGTCTGTGCGGCCCGCACAAACGTTGCATGCTCCGCTTGTCCGCTGCGATCGCCTTCCCTTAGTCTTACATTTCCTTGGAGGTCCATCTGCGACCATCCGCCGCTCGCCAGCAGCTGCGCCACTCCGCTCTGCGCCGTCGCCGTCTGCACCGGCTTGCCGCCTGCGGCCCGCTCCGTCGATACATTGCCGGTGGCCAGCAACTTTCTCGCCTTGCCCTCTTCCCCGAACTCCATCTCCAGCTTGTCCGCCTGCAGTTTCGTGCGCGCCGCCTCGCCGTTCGCGGCAGCTCCCTGCGCCCCGCTTTGGGGCGCGGCATCGGTCCACTCGATTCTCCCCGCACCCAGGGTTTCTGCTCGCTCCAGCTTGCCGCCTTCGCCCTTGTTTCCATCGGCAAATTCCATCCTCAATGCGCTGGTTTGCAGTAATCTCGCCTCGCCGGAATCGCCGGCCTGCGTCTTCACTTGCACGTTGCCGTTCAGATTCATTTCCTTCGGCTGGTTCACCTTCGGCCACAGCTCCAGCGCGCCGTGCTCCGCGCGGAAGTCTTCTGCCTCTTTTCCGGTCCGCCGCGAACCGCGCACATCTCCGGCTCCCTCAATTTTCGTCAGCCACCCCTCGCGAGCAAATTGTGCCGTGATGGTTTCAGCGCTGAGATTTGCTGGGGCATCCGCACCCTGAGATTCCAAATCGGGATTTTTTCCGTTCGCTCCTGGCGCAGCGACAAGTTTCTGCGCGCGAAACGCCAGGTCCAGCTTAAGCGTCAGCTTTCCCGCGCGCAAACGCGCCATGTGCGTTTGCGCTTCCGCCGGTCCCTGCAATTGCATCGTGCGCGATTCCCGCTCAAAATCGAGGCTCTTCCCCGTCACGTGGATGGGGTCTTTCGCGCCGTCACGCGAGTTCTTTTCCCCGTCGATGCCGTTTCTCGTCGGCATCAGGGAAAACCGCACGTCGCTCAGCAGCCGCATCGCCCCTTCCTCGGACTGATATTCGAGTCCCACGGCTTCCCCACTCCCATTCGGAAAGGCAAATTTAACCGGTTGGTCTGTCCTCGCCAGGCCGCTAGCGCGGTTAAACATCACGCCGCGGGTTTCCACGTGTACCTTTTGCTGTGCGCTCGGTTCCGGATTTTTTGGCGCGCGCTCGGCTTCCGCTTTGCTCTCCAGGTCGATTTGCACTTCGCCACTGCAGGCGATGTTTCCGCCCGTTTTTTCGTACTGGCAGCTTTGCGTATGAATCGTGTCGCGACGCTCTCCGGTCTTCCCGAAGATGGTGATCTTGACGTCTTCCAGCAAACTGGCGTCTCTGTCGCGGAAATCCGTGGCCTTCGACGCCTCCACGGTGAAAATTTTCTGCGTTCCCACCTCTTTGGAAAATGTGAGCCCGCTGGACAGCCGCGTCACGTCTTGCGGCGCCGGGGGCGGCGCCTTTTGCTTTTCTCGATAAGCGGACCACTTGCGCTCGAGATACACACCGGCCGTCAAACTCGCCAGCAGCAACGCTGCCGCCGCCGACCAGCGCGCATACTTCGCTGCTTCGCTCCGCTTCATGTCTTCAGTTAAGCAAAATTTCGAGGGAGTGTATAGAAGTGGGGATGTTCGTTCAGAAGGAAGCCCCGATCAACCGGCCGACTCGGCGCTTGCTACCGGATCCGGCAGAATCCCGATATTCGCCGCGGCCACGCTGTCGCGCTTGGTATTCTTCACCAAGTACATGGCCTCGTCGGCGAGGTGCAGCAATCCTTCCTTGGTTCGCGAATCCACGGGATACGAAGCCACGCCGACGCTGGGCGTCAACTTGATGTTCAATCCCTCGGGGACCAGCCAGGTGCTCTCGCGCACCAACTTGTGCAAACGGCGCGCCACGTTTAAGGCGCTTTCCTTGGAAGTCTGCGGCAACAGGATGACAAACTCGTCTCCGCCATAGCGGAACGCGAAATCGATCAGCCGGCAATGCTCCTTCAGCGCACTGCCGATCTCCGCCAGCAGCCGCGAGCCCACCAGGTGCCCGTGCGTGTCGTTGACGTCCTTGAAATGATCCAGGTCGATGAACACGATTGAGAACTCGTAGTTGTAGCGCTGCGAACGGTAAATCTCCGTCTCCAAGATGAACCCCATGTGCCGCGCGTTATAAAGCGAAGTACAATCGTCGGTGATGGTCAGCTCGTGAATTTTCTTCACGTGCCGCGCGTTCTCCAGCGCGATGGCGGCGAAATCGGAGAGCGCTTCGAGCAGTTTCAGGTCCCGCGGATCGAATCCCTCCGGCCCGATGCAATTGATCAGCTCAATGACTCCCAGGCAGGTGTCGCGGAAGCGCACCGGCACGGCGACGATCGACTGCGTCTCGGTCTTGGTCTTCTCGTCCACCTTCGAGAAAAAGCGCGTGTCCTTGGTCGTGTCCGGCACCACCACGGTCTCGCCATGCTGCGCGACCCAGCCGGCAATTCCCTGCCCCATCTTGATGCGTACGTCCTTCAACGCTTGCGAAGCTTTCCCCACCGCTAGCTCAAAGTACAGTTCCTGCTTGGCCTCATCGAGAAGCAGCAACGACCAGTTGTCCGGGCGCAAGAATTCATCGATCTTCTCCATAATCGTGCGGAGAACTTGATCGAGTTGCAGCGAGGAAGTCAGCGCCTTCCCCAACTCCTGGAAGACCGCGACCTCTCCCTTTTCGCGCTGTTCCGACGGCACCGCCGGATTGCGGCGGCGTTCCACGGCCGGAAACTGGTTTACGTCCTCCACTCGCGCTTCTTCCTCTCCCTTGCGGATTCCCAGTTGTCAATGCTAGCGCGCGGTCCTGGCCCCTTGCCATCGCCAAGAAACACGAATTCGCCCGCTTCGGGCGAACCTCCACGAATCTCAGCCAGTATAGGCCCCTCCCAAAATGCCATGCAACTCGCTCGTGGTACAGGCGTTGCCATCTCGCCATCCTGGGTTCACCTGCTACGCTCTAACCCGGACGCCGCCGAAAATCGCGGGGGTTTTCCTGGTCCGTCCCATTTGACCGTTTCGCTTCACTCGTCTACAATCGCGCTGCGTCCGGAGTTCAAACTTAGCGCCTGCTCGAGAAAATGATGAATGCCCGCAATCAATCGCAACCGCCTGCAGTCCTTGATGGAGTCCGAACAAAAGAAGTACGTTAACGAACGACCCAAATCCCAGGCCCTTTTCGAGCGTGCCCGCAAGTCGCTGCTTGGCGGAGTGCCCATGAACTGGATGGTCAAATGGGCGGGCGCTTTTCCGCCCTTTGTCCGCGAAGCCCACGGCGCCGAGTTTTTCGATGTAGACGGTCATCGTTACGTCGATCTCTGTCTCGGGGACACCGGCGCCATGACCGGGCACTCGCCTGCGGCCACGGTTGCGGCGGCACAGCAGCAACTCGCCCGCGGAATTACGCTCATGCTGCCCACCGAGGATGCCGTGTGGGTCGGTGAAGAATTGCAAAAGCGCTTCGGCCTGCCGTTTTGGCAGTTCACGCTCAGCGCCACGGATGCCAACCGCTTTTCCATCCGCCTCGCCCGGCAGATTACCGGCCGCCCCAAAATCCTGGTGTTCAACTGGTGCTATCACGGCAGCGTGGACGAAGCCTTCATCACCTTGGAACACGGGATAGCAAAACCGCGCAGCGGCAACGTTGGCCCGCCCGTCGATCCTTCCGTTACCACTAAGGTTGTCGAATTCAACGACCTCGATGCGCTGGCAAAAGCGCTGCAACTTAGCGATGTGGCCTGCGTCCTTGCCGAGCCCGCCCTTACCAATATCGGCATCGTGCATCCCGATCCCGGCTTCCATCGGCACTTGCGCGAACTGACCCGCAAGCACGGAACGCTGCTGATCATCGACGAAACCCACACCATCTGCGCCGGACCCGGCGGCTATACGCGCGCCGAGAATCTTGAGCCCGACTTCCTTGTTTTCGGCAAACCGATCGGCGGCGGAGTCCCCGGCGCGACTTACGGCTTTACACAAGAAGTTGCCGACGCCATTGCCACCCGGCACAATCTCGAGGTCTGCGACGTGGGCGGCATCGGCGGGACGCTCGCGGGCAACGCGCTCTCACTGGCCGCCATGCGCGCCACTCTCGATAAGGTTTTGACACCGCAAGCGTTTGAACGAATGATATCGCTAGCCAAGCTGTGGACCACGGGCGTCGAGCAGGCCATCGGCGAATTCGCCGTGCCCTGGCACGTCACCCGCCTCGGTTGCCGCGCCGAATATCTTTTTTCGCCGCATCGCCCGCGCAACGGCACCCAGGCTCACGACGCCATGGATTTTGACCTCGAGCGTTTCATGCACTTGCACGCCATGAATCGCGGCGTTCTGCTTACGCCCTTCCACAATATGGCGCTGATGTCGCCGGCCACTACCGAAGCACACATCGGGCAACACACCAAAGTCTTCCGTGAGGCCCTCCAGGCGCTGGCCGCCTGAGCGTGCGGGACGGGCTGGGATAAGTTCCGCCGCGCTTTAAGGACAAATTCGCGGACCGCGTGGGCCAGGCCCCGCCCCTACGTGACCCTGCGTTCCTGGCGAAAGTTTACAGCGCACAAGCATGGCCCGCGTTTCGGGGGGAGGTTTGACAGCATTCGATTCCTCCGCCTATAGTCCGTTCAGGGCTGCCTGCGGACTTTTACGCGGCCGCCCGCGGCGTCGAGCGCCATGCGGTCGCAGTGGTAAAAGACCGCTTGGCGGGGGCACTGGGATTGTCAAGGACAGGTTTGGGTTCATGGCCAGGGGAAATTTTGGAGAACGGCTGAAGCGCGAGCGCGAGCTGCGCGAAGTTTCCATGGACGAACTGACCAAGGCCACGCGGATCGGCACCCGTTTTGTGGAAGCCCTGGAGAATGAGGATTGGACGAAGCTGCCCGGCGGCGTGTTCGGCCACGGGTTCGTGCGCACCATCGCGCGGTACCTGGGGCTCAATGAAGAAGCACTCCTGGGCGAATACGATCTGGCCCGCGCGCAGCATTTGGCTGCGGCCCCCCCCAAAGCCGAGGAACGCATTCCAACGCCGCCGAAGTGGCTTCCAGTCGCAGCCATTCTTATTTTGTTTCTGTTGGCCGCCGCACTTTTCTACGCCGGCCGCTACGGCTGGCGCCGCTTCGCCGCGTATCGCGCCAGCAAGAAATCCGCCGCCGCTACATTGTCCGTGCAGCCCATGGCCCGACTGGGGGCGGCTTCGCCGCGAGCAGGGGAAGAATCCCCCTCTGCGACTCTCCTGGACCTCTCCGTCTCGACCTCCGCCGCAACGAGAGTCCGCGTGCTCGCCGACAACAAACTTCTTCTCGAAATGGAATTGCCTGCGGGAGAGACCCGCCACTTTTCGGCGAATCAGCAATTTGAGGTGACCGCAGGGGATTCCTCGGCGGTGTTGCTGGAATTGAACGGCAAGGCCATGCCGCCGCTTGGAGCGCCCGGCGCCTCCGGTACAATGGTGCTTAGTCAAAGGGACTTGAGGCCCTAGTCAGGTGGAAACTCTTAGCCCTGAAGTTCTAGAAGATCTGCGCCACGACCGCGCCACGCGCGAGCGCAAGATTGCGGTTTGCTCGGGCGGCGCGCATCTCCTTCCCGCGGACCGCGCGGAGATTCTCGCGGTGCTGGCCGGCGACGGCGACGAAGTGGTGTCCGCGCGCGCGCAGGACGCGATTCTCTCGCAGCCCGTGGAGACCTTCGTCGAAGCCCTGAAACGAGAGCAGGCCCTCCCCGCACTGTTTGCTTACGCAGCAAGAAATCTTGCCGACAAGCCGGGCGTGGGCGATGCCATGGTTCAAAATAAAAACTGTCCGGCCGAATACCTCGTGCCGATCGTGCGCCACCTCTCGACCCTGGGCATCCAAGCGCTGATGGAGGAGCTCGACCGCATCAGCGAATCTCCGGCGCTGGCGGCGGCTCTCGAGCATTCCACGTCGTTGACCATCGACCAAAAAAATCAGCTCCATGAACTTCACGGGCCGGACAATCTCATCGACGAAGCGGCCCTCGCGGAAGCGGCCGCCGCCGCGGAATCAGACCTCGCCAGGCGGCAGACCTTGATTCAGCGCCTGGCCAAAATGACCGTGGCGCAGCGTGTGCAGTTCGCCATGAAAGGCGGTTCCGAAGCGCGCCGCACGCTCATCCGCGACAACAACAAAGTAGTGCAGCGCGCGGTGCTGCAGTCTCCGCGGCTGACCGACCAGGAAGTGGAGGCCTTCGCGGCGATGTCCAGCCTCACCGATGAGATTCTCCGGCTCATCGCCAGTAACCGCAATTTCCGCAAGAACTACACCGTGGTCCGCAACCTCCTCAACAATCCCAAGGCGCCACTAGACGTGACCCTCCACATGCTGCCCATGCTAAATGCCGTCGACCTTAAGCGCCTCACGACCAACAAGAACGTCCCCGAAACGCTGCGCACCACGGCGACGAAGCTGCAGCGCACGCGCGTCGAACTGAAAAGATAAACTGTTTTGCTGAGGCGCGGATGCCCGGCGCGCTAGTCGGATCACGCTACGGACGTCAGCTTCGGGTGCTGGAGATGAAATCCCGTCGCTTCCTGATAAGCCCGAGCAAGGGCGAGCAGTGCGGCTTCGCCGTACAATTTTCCGAGGAACGTCAAGCTCGTAGGAGTTCCGGGGCCGCCGGCATTCTGGAAATCGCTGGGATCGTCCGAGGGATATTTCGGAGCGTCGCTTCCGCGCAAGCCATTCGGCAGAATCACGGCGGGATGCCCCGTTAGATTTGTAATGACAAGTTGCTCGCCGCTGGTCGGCGTGACGAGTACGTCGAGATTGTCAAACACTCTTGCGACGGCATCCATCGCCATTCTGCGCGCTCGCGCTGCCTGGATGTATTCCACGGCCGGGATGAAGCGCGCAGTTCGAAAAGTGTTCGGCCAGTCGTGGTCTTTCTGCGAGGTCAGTAGCTTGTCCCTTCCGGTGCGCGTCAGTTCATCGAAGGCCGCCGCTGATTCGGCGATCAGCATGGCCACCATGGCATCGTAGGGGAATTTGGGCATCTCGACAGGCACGAGATTCACTCCCATTTCCCGAAGTTTCGCGAGCGCGGCATCGTTGTACTTTCTGTCGTACTCGGTGCGTGCGTGCGTGGCCTCGCGGCGTTTCTCTTGTTCTACGCGCTTCTTTTGTTCTTCAGGAGTTGCCGGAGGTTCTTCCTTCGAGGCTTCTTGCTGTGCGTCGGGTTTCCGTTCGAATGCGGTTTTCAAGTACCCGACGCGCAACTTTCGCCAATCCAGATTCGCGTCCCAACTGAAGGCGGCGGGCTGAACCGTGCGATCCACGCCATCCCGCCCGTAAATCGCGTCAAGGACCAGCGCGCAATCTTCCACGGTTCGGCAGATGGGCCCGAGCTTGTCCATGCTCCAGGAGAGCGCCATCGCTCCCGTGCGTGGCACCAAGCCGAACGAGGGCCGCAGTCCCGTGCAGCCGCAGCGCGTCGATGGCGATGAAATCGAGCCGAGTGTCTCCGATCCAATGCTGAAGGCCACGCATCCCGCTGCGGTTGCGGAGGCTGGACCTGCTGAAGAGCCGCTAGAGCCTTGATTCGTGTTCCACGGATTGCGCGTTACGCCACCGAACCATACGTCGCCTTGCGCGAGCGCGCCGAGAGTTAATTTCGCGACCAGCACCGCGCCCGCGTCGTCCAGGCGTTTTACGACGGTTGCGTCCTCATCGATGACCTGGCTTTCGAATCCGCCAGCGCCCCAAGTTGTCCGGTAGCCCTTCACGGCCAGCAAATCCTTCGCGCCCCACGGCAAACCGTGCAGAGGCCCGCGGTATTTACCGGTGGCAATTTCGTCGTCCGCTTTTTTGGCCTGAGCTATCGCGCGCTCTTCCGTCAGCGTCACGACGAATTTCAGCGCCGCGTCATACTTTTTCAAGCGTCTCAGGTACATCACAGTAAGCGCGAGTGAAGATACTTGTTTCGTGCGCACGAGTTCGGCCAGCTCGCGCACGCTCAAGAATTCCAGATGCTCGGCCATTCCCGGTGCGCCAGCTACTTTAATTTTTGGCGCTGCGGAAATCCGCATGGGCTTTCGCTCGGTTTCGAACTTTATCCCGGGCAGCACGGGATCAAAAATCAGTGCCGGATCGACGGAATTCGGGATGTGCAGCTTGTAGATTTCATCGTAGCCTTTGGCGTGATCGTTCAGGTTTTCGAGCATCAACTCCTTGTACTCATCGGAAATCGGGACGTCCGCGATAGCCGCGGCATTTTCAATCATTTCCTTGGTGATCTTTTTCGCACTCTGCGTTTGTGCCTGCGCCCATAACACTCCCGGGAACAATGTTCCGGCCAGGCCCATTCCTGAACAGGTCTTCATGAAATTTCGCCGATCCAGCATCCTCATCCTCCCGTTTTGTACAATCCCGCAGGCGCGCGCGTAAGATACCACAGCATTGTCCCGCCCAATTCGCGAGCCTTGATCGCTCCAAAAAGAAAGGACCGGAGCGCTGCTCCGGCGGTGTTATTCCGGGCCGGCACGCAGCCGTGAAATTTGGGCTTCCACTCAACATTGTTGTACGATTCCTTCATCTTGAAAGGAGTTTCCATGAAAGGTCTCAAGTGGTTTTTGATTTTCCCTTGCCTTGTACTTTTGAGTTTTCCCTTCCTGCATCTGCAGAGGGCGAGGGCCGACAACCCTCCTGCGGCCAAAGAGGTGGTTCTAAAGGCCGCCGACATTTCTCCAAGGCTTTTCCCGGAGCGCGTTTATTTCCGCGGCCAGACCGCTCCCGTGCAGCTTCGCAACACCGGTGGCGTTCATTTCGCCGACGATCTTTATGTGCTCGCGGGAATGGTCGATAGCTCGGGCTACTCCACCGCCATCAAGGAGAAATACCAGGCTTATCTGCTGAACGAAGTCACGCTCGAAATTGTGGGGCAAACCTTGAAGCCCGGCGCCTACGGCATTGGTTTCCTCAACGGCGGAAAGTTCGTGGTGATGGACCTTGGCGCCAATGACGTCTTGCAAGCGGCCTCGCAGCACGACGCGGAAATGAAACGGCCTGTTCCGCTGCAGGTGGCTGCCTCGGCCACGGCAGGAAGCTATCGGCTCTACGCCGGGCGCGATTACGTGGAATTCCGCCGGGCCCAGTAGCCCAAGCATCCGTTCTCCAAAAGAGAATCGGGCCGAACTCACGCTCGGCCCGATTCTTTTTACGCGAGAATGGTTTGCGAGAAGCTGAGTGCCGCTCGTTTGCCGCCTAGTCCTTGTCGTATTTCAAACAAAGTTCAAGCTGCTTCATCGCCCGGTCCGTTGCTTCGATGGCTTCGACGCGATGGCCGCCGAAATCATGCGCCGCATGTTCCATGTGTTCTTTCGCCCGGCGCAGGGACTCGAGCGCTTCGCGGATTTCCGGATGCCGTTCCGCCGGAACTGCTGCCGGCGTGGCGGGCAGCGCGCTCGCCGCCGGTGTTGCGGGAACGCCGGCCTTGTTCGGCGCCGCCGGCGCCGTGGTGATAAACGCAAACGCGAGGATCAAAGTTGCCAAAACCAGCAGGCTTACGATTCTTGTTTTCATGGACCACTCCTCTCGTCCGAATTGCGGCTCGGACTGCCGAATTGGCCTCTACTTTCCCCCGGCATGCCAACCGCTTGTTCGTGCGGATTTTGCCCGCCCCGGCATGCCCCCCGGCAGAGGCGTTTCAGGAAACTGCCGAGTCACCGCGTGACCTGACGCTCCCTCTCTTTTAGGCCAACTTCGGGGCAAGGAATAGAAAATTCTTGGGTCCTGCTACCGATGAGAGAACACCCATCGCTCGCGACCGTGTGGCAGGCGCCGTGGACGGCGGATTATTTCTGGTTTTCGCAGTTCGATTTTCCTTTGCATCTCGGCGCGGCGCGTCATAGGATAGCTCCAACCGTTTCCCCTACAATCCATGCAAAGGAGTTCGTTCATGCACCTTCATCACGTGAATTGGTTGGCGATCCTGGTAGCCGCGATATCCACCATGGTCCTGGGATTCCTGTGGTATTCGCCGGTTCTTTTCGCCAAACCGTGGATGCGCGAAATGGGCTACGACCTGAATGACAAGGCGCGCATGGAGGAAATGAAGAAAAGCGCCGGCCCAGCCTACGGAGGCTCTTTTGTGGCCAGCCTGGTTTCCGCATTTGTCTTGGCGCTGTTGTTTAACTGGTTTCAGAACTACACCGTCCGCTTCGGTTTGCTAGTAGGTTTCCACGTCTGGCTCGGGTTCGTGGCCACCGTGCAGTTCACGGGCGCGTTGTTCATGAAGCAGAGCATGAAACTTTTCGCCATCAACACGGGCTATCAACTCGTCTGTTATCTTGTCATGGGCGCCATTCTGGCCGTCTGGCAGTAGCCGTGCGCCTGTTGTCAAGCCCGACGATTACCACTTTCTAACTCACAATTCCCTGTATTGTGCGGCCTATATTCTTTTCCCGCCAAAATCCCCTTTTTAGGAAGACGGACGCGCCAGTAGGGGACAGGGCGCTTGGGCAAGCCTAGCTCGATCAAAGGCTTGCTCTTGATCGCCGCTGGCGCTTCCGTCCTGACGAACCTGGCCCACAGTCGTCTGCTCCGTTCGGAGCATCTTGGGAAAGTTTGTACCGTGCGTCCAATTCGGGAGGCTCCCGGCCGTCGCGGCAGTCTTCCCGCCTAGATGTGTCCAGTTACAGCCAGTCGGGCGTACAATCCTGCCATGAACGTCGATTGGCTGCGCGAAGTTTGCCTTTCTTTTCCTGGCGCCACAGAACAAATCCAGTGGGGCAACGATCTGCTCTTCAAAGTCGGCGGGAAGATGTTTGCGGTGACGCCGCTGGAGCCGGCTCCCGTGTGTCTTTCCTTCAAGGCCTCGCCGGAAACTTTTGCCGAACTCACCGAGCGCCCCAACATTATTCCCGCGCCGTACCTGGCCCGCGCGCAATGGGTGGCGCTCGAAACCAGGGACGCTTTGCCGGCGGCGGAACTCACGCGCTTGTTGCGCGGATCCTATGAAATGGTTTTCGCCAAGCTCCCCAGAAAAATCCGCGACGCGATCTCCGGAGCAAAGCCCCCGGTGCGTCAGTCTCGCAGCAAAAAACCGGCGAAAAAGAAACGTCGCCGTAGCCGCTGAGTCCGCAAAAAGTTATACTCCGCTGAGCTTCCGTGCATTCGAACGAAAAAGACCTTCCCACGAGGTGCTTCATGCTCGCACGCGTGCTATTGCTCCTGGTTTCCATGACGTTTTTCACTTCAGCTCTGCTCCGCAGCGCGAAGCCGGCGCCGCCGTCGAGCGGCCTGCTGGTGGTGACCAACCAAAGGGAGCACACCGTCCTTGTGGTCGATCCCGACAATCGCCGCGAACTCGCCAAAATTTCCGTAGGAGTGAACGGCCATGAAGTCATCGTCTCGAAAGACAGCCGCTTCGCCTACGTTCCCATCTACGGAAACTCCGGCGTCGGCAGGCCCGGGACGGACGGCAGCACCATTGACGTCATCGACCTTCGCGATCGCAAACTCGCCGCCACCATCGACCTGGGAAAGCCGCTCCGCCCGCACCGCGCGGAATTCGGTCCCGACGGACTGCTCTACGTCACCGCCGAGCTGGCCAATGCCGTCGATGTAGTCGATCCCTCCACGCGCAAGGTGCTCGCGGAAATTCCCACCGGCGCGCCCCAATCCCACATGCTGGTTCTGTCGCCCGACGGCCGCCGCGGCTACACCTCCAACGTCAGCTCCGGCAGCGTCAGCGTGCTCGATTTGCAGAAACGTAGTCTGATTGCCACAATTTCCGTGGCCAGGAGCGTCCAGCGCATTTCCATTTCCGCCGATGGCCTGCGCCTCTTCACGCACGATCAAGATGCGCCGCGCATCGCCCTCGTCGACACCGCCACCAACAAAATTACCAACTGGATCGCTTTGCCCGATGTGGCCTACGCCTCGGCTCCCACTCCCGATGGGCGCTGGCTGCTAGCGGCCAGCTCCAGCGCCAGTCGTCTTCATGTCGTCGATTTGCAAACGTTGAAGGTGGTGCGTTCGTTCGAGCTTCCGGAGAGACCGTCGGAAATCCTCATCCGCCCGGGCGGCGATATCGCCTATGTGAGCGGCACCGGCGCCGGAAAAATCGCCGTGCTCGACCTACAATCCTGGAAAATACAGCCGCCCATCGACCTCACTCCCGGCGTCGACAGCCTCGCGTGGGCTGGCGCTTCTAACTAAGAGTCACCCAAGCGAACGCTGAAGGCGCAAATTGAACTCACCAGGGCGCAGCGCCGCGTCCGCACAGGCGCGCCGCCCGCCTACTTCTCGTCTCGATATTCGCCAGGGACGTCATCTTCTGGCACTTCGTGTGTGACGACTTCGCCTTCGTCCGCCTCACCGGCGTCTTCCACGCCCTTCACAACTTCCGCCTCAAACGCGTTGCCTTCTTCCAGCAACTCGCCGACGCTTTCTGAATCGGAGCCTTCCCTGCCGGACAATCCCTGCAAATCACCCGACTGCCCGGCGGTCGCTGCTCCCAGCCCCCTCGGTTCGAACACCACGCGGTCCACAATCTCCCGCTTTCCGCGAACGCTCTTTTTCTTCGCCGGCGCCTTTTTTGCAGGAACGATTCTTTTCGGCGCAGCCTTCTTCTTCGCCAGCTTCTTCTTGGGAGCAGCTTTCTTGCGCGCCGCTTTTTTCTTCGTCGTTTTCTTCTTACTCTTTTTCTTGATGGCCATGTGCAGAGTCTACCATTTTCCTTTCTCGCCTGTTTACACCAACCGCGCTTTGCCCTGCCCCTCCCCGACATGCACCCCGGAGCACCCGCGGGATAAGTAGTAATAACAAGGAGGAAGTTCGCCACCGCATGGACCCAACCAGGAAATCTGCCTTCACTCGCGCCGAACCTCCAGCTCCACAAACTCCACTTTCCATGGTTGTTCCTCAAGATTCAGCTGCGCAACCGTCAGCGGCAACCGAAATCTCCGCGGTCCCGCGCTTCCCGGATTGATATACAGCACGCCACCGCGTTCCGTCTTACCCGATTTGTGGGAGTGCCCGCTGACCACGATGCGAAAGCCCGCTGCAGCGGGATTCAAGTCCAGCGCTTTCACATCGTGCAGGACGTAGATCAGGACCGCGCCAGCTTCCACCACCGCCGTCTCCGGCAGCTCCAACGCCCACGGTTCGGTATCTATGTTTCCCCGCACCGCCACAACCGGCGCGACCTTTCTTAGCTCCTCCAAAATCTCCGGCTTCCCCACGTCCCCCGCGTGAATGATCAGCTCCGACCCTCGCAGCGCTTCCACTGCCTCCTTACGCAGCAAGCCGTGCGTATCCGAAATCACCCCAATCCTTTTCATCACTTTGGCCATGGCCTGCGAAGTCCCCGTCATTGCCACCGACGTCGGCGGCCTCCTCGAAGTCGTCCAGGACGGCGTCGAGCAACCTGGCAACGTAAGAGAAGCCGCCCGCTACGCCATCGAAATCCTCTCACGGATCTGCCGGCAAAACCCTTTCTTGTGCGCCGTTCATCTTGTGCTTCGGTGGAATCTCATTCCTCCGCTTGCCAGTCCGACAAGTCTCTAGGGCCCGCGTAGTTTGAACACGCCGAAGCGTAGGAACATGACCATCCAAAATGTGGGCCTTGAGACAAGCAGTACACTACCCTTCTTATGTACTGCTTAGTTGCACACCATCGAAAGAGGATAAGAAGCATTTGCAAATTTGAGATACTTTCCAATAGGCCTCATGCGATGGCTGTGCGTTGCCTGGGCCGGACAATCTCCGTTTTATCTCTCGACAGGAACTGACGCTCGCAAACCGTCTGTGTGGTCGAGAGGATCGTTAAGGAGGCGCTATGTCTGCTCCGCAATCCCACAAGGGAACTATCCTTGTAGCCGATGATAACGAAGCCAACCGTGAACTACTTTCTGCTCTGTTGAGCCCGGAGGGTTATCAGATCGTCTGTGCAGCGGACGGCCAGCAAGCACTCGCTCGGGTGAATAGCGGTTCGATTGATCTCGCGTTGCTAGATGTTGTGATGCCGCGCCCAACAGGATTCGAAGTTTGTCAGGCGATGAAGTCCAAGCCGGAAACCCGCCTGATTCCCGTCATTTTGCTCACCAGTCTGAACAGCGACGCCGACCGCATCCACGGAATCATGTGCGGCGCCGATGATTTCCTCAACAAGCCCGTCAATAAGCATGAGCTGCTGGCTCGGGCGCATTCCCTGTTGCGCTTAAAACAATTTACGGACGAGCTGGACAATGCTGAGACCGTACTGTTCAGTCTCGCCCTGAGCATCGAGGCGAAGGACCCGTATACCGAAGGCCATTGTGACCGTCTTTCGAAATATTCCGTCGCACTGGGAGAGAAGCTCGGATTGCCCCAGGATTTGCGCGTCGCCCTGCGCCGAGGCGGCCTTGTGCACGATATTGGCAAGCTGAGCGTGCCGGAGAGCATCCTGCTCAAACCCGGACCGCTGACTCCGGAAGAGCGAAAAATCATGGAGCAACACACCGTGATAGGTGAAAAAATTTGCGCCCCGCTCCGGTCCTTCCGCCACGTGCTGCCCATTATTCGCCATCACCACGAAAAGCAGGACGGCTCTGGGTACCCGGATGGGCTAAAAGGTGACCAAATTCCGCTCACTGCGCGCATTCTTCAAGTCACGGACATTTATGATGCGCTTACGACGGACCGCCCCTACCGCAAGGCGCTTCCGCTGGATAAAGCCTTTTCGATCATGCGCGAGGAAGTAAAACGCGGCTGGTGGGATGGCTCCTTGATCGATCAACTTGAACTGCTTGTACGCGAATCAACACCTCAGTTGTCGAATGTGGGAGCCAAGAATGAGCGCTAGCTGGTTTCAGAATCGGCCAAGTAAAGAGACCGGCTTTCACCGTGCATACAGATCATCTATTCGTCAGATCGCCACCGCAAACACTCTCGCTCTTCTGCTTTGGCTCTCGGCGACAGGTCAGGTGACTCGGGCCCAGGCCACGCAAAGCAGTCAAAATCCTCCTGAGGATCTAAAACACCTGAGCCTGGAGCAACTGGGAAACCTGGAGGTCACGACAGCCTCCAAGCAGCCGGAGGCGCTTCGGAAAGTTCCTGCCGCCATTTACGTAATCACCCAGGAGGACATCCGGCGTTCTGGCGCCACCAGCCTCCCCGAAGTACTGCGGCTGGCGCCTGGGGTTGAGGTCGCGCAGGTTGACTCCGATCACTGGTCCGTTGCCATTCGCGGGTTTGGGGCGGTGTTACAAAGCAAACTGCTGGTGCTGATTGACGGGCGCAGCCTTTACACGCCTCTCTTCTCGGGAGTGTATTGGCAGGCGCAGGCCACGCCAATCGAGGACATCGACAGGATTGAAGTGATCCGAGGACCCGGCGGCACCGTCTGGGGAGCGAACGCCGTCGACGGGATCATCAATATCATTACCAAAAGCGCAAAAGATACACATGGGTCGATGGCTTCGGTGGGTGGCGGCAATGTAGATCAGGCTATCGCGGACTATCGCTATGGGGGCGGGAACGGCCGCGGTTTTGACTACCGCGTTTACGGCATGGGCTTCCTCCGCGGTCCCGAATTTCATTCCGACGGCAGGAACTTCGACCACTGGCGGATGGGCCAGGTAGGATTCCGGACAGACTGGAACCGCAGTGCACATGACAATTTTACTTTGCAAGGCGACATCTATGATGAAGAGGCAGGCGAAACAACCACCTTCGCGCTGTATTCACCACCCTCCCAGGTTACGGCTGACGGGAACGCCGCGCTGACGGGCGGAAATCTTCTGGGCCGCTGGAAACACGTGGTGAATGAACGGTCAGACTTTCAGATCACGGCCTATTACGACCGCACGCGCCACTTCGAGCCTGAATTCGGAGAGACTCGCGACACGTTTGACGTCGATTTCCTTCACCATTTGGCGCTTCCAGGGCATCAAGACTTCCTTTGGGGGCTTGGGGCCCGGTGGAGTCCCAGCAGTTTTGTCCAGACTGTTCCCTCGATCGACTTTCTCCCGCATGACCTGACCGACCAGATTTACAGCGCATTCGTTCAGGACGAGATTGGTTTTCTGGATGACCGGCTCGCGCTTACCGTCGGCTCCAAGTTCGAACATAACATTTACACCGGTTTCGAGTTCCAACCGAGCGCCCGTCTCTTGTGGAGCATCACTCCTCGGCAAGCCCTTTGGGTTTCCGGCACTCGCGCGGTCCGCACTCCTTCGCGCATCGAAGACGACGTCCGGCTCACCGATTTCGCGACCGTGACGCCGCTGCCTATTTATTTGCGCGTCTTGGGCAACAGGCAGTTCCATTCCGAGGAATTGGTGGCCTTTGAAGCCGGTTACCGGGCGCTGATGACAGACCGTTTTCATATCGATGTAGCGATGTTTCACAACAATTACGACGATCTCTCCAGCTTTCAGGTGGGAACGTTTTTTCTTGAGCCAACACCTGTTCCTGTGCACGCGGTTCTTCCACTCCTTACCAGCAACGGTATCCGCGGCACGACAGACGGTTTCGAATTGGCCGCCGACTGGAGGCCAGCGACATGGTGGGAACTGAAAGGGTCCTACGCATACCTAACCATGGGTTTGGAAACGAAGCCGGGGAGCAACGACCCAACGAGCGTGCCCCTCGATGAGGGATCAAGCCCACACAACCAGTGGGTTATTCAATCCCTGGTGAACCTGCCAAAGAAACTGGAGTTTGACCAGACGTATCGTTACGTTAGCGCCCTGCCGGCTCGAATGGTCGGGAGCTATGGAACGGCAGACGTACGATTCGGCTGGCACATCACGCCAGAATTGGAATTGTCCGTCGTAGGCCATAACCTGTTGCAGCCGCACCACGCGGAATTTGGCGGCGATCCGGGCGGACTTGTCGGGATTAAACGAAACGTCTACGTAAAGATGGTCTGGCGCCCAGGCGAAAAGTAATGTCGATGCGAATCCCTTCCGGCTCAAATTTGTTTTCGCTCGGGCAGCGAAGGAGTGTTCTGCGTTTGTCCAATGGATTTGGGGCCCGGCTTGCCACTGCAGGGATCGCGTGTGCGTTTCTCGCCTCCTTCCTTTGCGCGCAGCAATCCAAACCAAGCGAATACCAAGTGAAAGCCGCGTATCTCTATAATTTCGGAAGATTTGTGAAATGGCCGCCTGGAGTTGCGGCAGGTAAGGGCGACTCCTTCCTCGTCTGCGTGCTCGGCCGGGATCCTTTCGGTCCGATTCTTGATTCAACGCTTGCTGGTGAAGCGCTGGAGGGAAAGCCCGTGGCGATTCGACGGATCGCTAGGGAGCAAGACGCGGCAGATTGCCGAATCCTGTTCGTTAGTTCGACAGAGGAACACCATTTGAAAGAGATCCTAGCAGCGGTTGATCAAGCGGGCGTCCTAACGGTCAGCGATATGCCTGGATTCTCGCGGCGAGGCGGCATGATCCAATTCGTCGTCGAAGGTGACAGGATTCGCTTCGAGATCAACTTGGCCACCGCCGAAAGTGCCAAGCTCGTCTTGAGTTCCGAGTTGCTCAAAGTGGCGGCAGCAGTAAGAAGAAACGCTCGGTCTGGAGATTGACTCGCATGTTCAAAGCTCAAAGACATTCAATCTCACGGAAGCTCACATGGATGAACATGCTGGTCAGCGGCGCGGCGCTGCTGTTGGCCTGTGCCGCGTTTATTGCCTTTGACATGATCACTTTCCGGCAGGCCATGTTGCGGAATCTTTCCACGCAAGCTCAGATCATCGGTTCCAATTCCGTTTCCGCATTGCTCTTCAACGACCCGCAGTCCGCGGAAAATACTCTGTTGGCGCTCAAGGCTGCGCCTGATATCTTGTCCGCTCAGGTCTACCTGCCGGATGGTCGGCCCTTTGCCTCCTACTCGCGTGATCGTGGTCCTCACAACCCTGTGCTTCCCCCAATTCCCTCGGGTCAAACGGAGACTCACTGGATCGAAAGTGACCAGATCGCATTAGTACGCTCGATCGTGTTGGACGGGAAGCCCATTGGAGCCGTCTACATCCGGTCTGATTTGCAGGAGTTGCATAGCCGTTTCCAGCGATACGCGGCAATCGCTGCCATCGTCCTCTCGGCATGTCTGTTGGCCGCCTTATTGATCTCATCGATCTTTCGCAGAGCCATTGCTGACCCCATCGTGGATTTGAGCAAAATTGCAAAAGTTGTTTCTCACGATAAAAACTATTCAGTCCGCGCAACGCCTATCCGCAGCCCTGCCGAGTTGGCCATCCTTATTGATGCCTTCAATGAGATGTTGGCGCAAATCCAGCAGAGCGAGGGAGCTTTGCGGATGGCTCATGATGAGCTGGAGCACCGCGTCCGGGAACGCACGTCGGAGCTTCGCCAATCCGAGCAGCGATACCATCTGCTCTTCGACAGTAATCCGCAGCCCGTGTGGGTTTATGATGTGAAGAGTTTAGCCATCCTGGACGTGAATCGTTCCGCCGTTCGGAACTACGGCTACTCACGCGAAGAATTTCTGTCCTTGACGGTCAAGGACATTCGTCTGCCTGAAGACATCCCCGCACTGCTGGAGAGTGTCGCAAAGGCATCGCCGGACACTGAAAACGCGGGCATCTGGAAACATCGTAAAAAAGACGGAACGCTGATCGACGTCGAGATTACCTCGCATCCTCTAATTTATGGCGGCGGAGATGCCCGTCTGGTTGTTGCCACGGACATCACCATGCGCAGGCGAGTGGAAGAAGCGCTGGCAAAACGCGAAAAGTGGTTCTCGGCCACTCTTGCGAGCGTCGGTGATGCTGTAATCGCCACCGACATGAATGGCGTCGTGACCTTCATGAATCCCGTCGCTCAGTCCCTCACCGGGTGGAGTCTTGCAGAAGCCACCGGCAAGTCTATGGATCTGGTATTCAACATCGTGAATAAGGACACTCGCCGCCCTGTCGAGAATCCCGTCAAGAAAGTCTTTCGCGATGGAAAAGCCGTTGGTCTCGCCGACCATACGCTGTTGCTCTCAAAGGACGGCAAGGAATTTGACATCGAAGACAGCGCGGCGCCGATTCTGACGGATTCAAGGGAAGGGCTCGGCGTCGTTCTCGTTTTCCGGGACATCACGAGCAAGAGGCAGGCAGAAGAGGAGACAAAACGGCAAAAGGAACTCCTGCAACTGATTCTGGAAAGTATCGCTGATGGCGTGGTTGTGGCCGATTCGAACGGCAAGTTTCTGGTGTTCAATGCGGCCGCGGAGCAGATCCTGGGTATCGGTGCGACAGAAGCGACCCCCGACAAGTGGTCCGAACAATATGGCGTCTATTTGCCTGATACTGTGACTCCATATCCCCCCGACCAGCTGCCTCTGGTGCGAACGATCCGGGGCGAGAGTGTTGACGTTGTAGAGCTTTTCATCCGTAACCCACAGGTGCCCGAAGGTCGTTTGCTGAGTATTAACGGCAGACCTCTCAGAAATGAGGATGGCGCAGTGCAGGGCGGCGTTGTCGTTTTCCACGATATGACTGAGCGCAAAAAGGCCGAGGAGGTCCTGCGGCAAAGCGAAGAGCGTTTCCGTCTGCTGGTCTCAGAGGTGACGGACTACGCAATTCTGATGTTGGATCCGGAAGGCATCATTGCGAGTTGGAATGCGGGGGCCGAGCGCATCAAGGGATATCGGTCTGACGAAATCCTTGGCAAACACTTCTCATGCTTCTACACAACCGAGGACGTGGAGAGCGGCAAGCCTGCACATGAACTGAAGGTCGCCACAGAGCAAGGGCGCTTCGAAGACGAAGGCTGGCGCTTGCGCAAGGACGGCTCGCGGCTCTGGGCCAACGTGGTGGTTACCGCGCTGCGCGACCGGACGGGACACCTGCGCGGATTCGCAAAAGTCACGCGGGACATCACCGAACACAAGCGGACGCAAGAGCTCCTGATGCAAGCAAAGGAAGAAGCCGAACGCGGAAGCAAGTTCAAGGATCAATTTCTCTCCACCATGAGCCACGAGCTCCGAACTCCACTGAACGCAGTTCTCGGTTTCTCCGACCTGCTGGCCGATGAGCGTTACGGCCCGCTGAACGACCGCCAGCAACGCTACGTCGCTCACATACATACCGGCGGGAAACACCTTCTCAAACTAATCAGCGATATCCTTGACCTTTCCAAAATCGAAGCCGGCAGAATGGAACTCGCCCGCGAGGATGTGACAGTCGCATCTGCCTTTACCGAAGTGATCAGCGCCCTTTACCCGCTGGCGGAAAAGAAATCGCAAGCATTACTCCAACAGGTCGAGCCCAACATCCATGTTCACGCCGACGCCATGCGATTCAAGCAAATACTTATGAATCTTGTTGCCAACGCAATCAAGTTTACGCCCGAAAGCGGCCGGATCGAACTGGCCGCCCGTCAGGTGGACGACCAAGTCAGAGTGGAAGTGCGCGACAATGGCCCAGGAATTCCTCTCGACCAGCAGCAACGGATCTTCGAAGCATTTGTTCGCCTGACGCAATCGGGTGCCGCCACCGAGGGCACGGGCTTGGGCCTAGCCATCACTTCTCGCCTCGTCGAGCTGCATGGCAGCAAACTGGGGATCGAAAGCCAGCCCGGAGCGGGCACCTGTTTCTATTTTTCGCTTCCTCTCGTGGCGATCATTCCGGATCAACCTCCTGAGACGCCCGTACCCGTGCCGAGAGCACGCAAGGCCCCGCGTATTCTGATCATCGAGGACAATGAGATGACAGGACAACTCATCCAATCGCAGCTCGTTTCTTCAGGATATGAGACCTTGAGATGTGACAAGCCGGAACGCGCCATGGAAATGGCCGCAGAACACCAGCCTGATGCCATCACCTTGGATCTCATCATGCAGCCGGTCCACGGGCTGGAGGTTCTGCTGCAGTTGAAAAATGACCCACGAACGTCAACGATCCCTGTCATCGTCGTGACCATCGTGGATCAGCCTGGCGTGGGAACTGTGCTCGGCGCCGACGAGTACTTGATTAAACCCGTGGACAAGGCGACGTTACTGGGAGCTGTCGAGCGCTGCCTGAGGTCTCGCGGCGGCTCAGCGCCGGCAAGGACCATTCTGGTGGTAGAAGACGATGTATCCACCCTTGAGATGATTGTGGAGTTGCTCAGAGTGTATGGCTACGCAGTGAGCACCGCGACGGATGGCGCGCAGGCCCGTGCCAGCGTAGCGCAGTCTCTGCCCGAACTGGTCATTCTTGATTTAGTCCTCCCCAAGATGAGCGGGTTTGAATTGCTCGCTGAATGGCGTTCCAACCCTCGCACGGCTGATCTTTCCGTGTTTGTATTGACTAGCAAAGATCTGACAAAGGAAGAGGAAAAGTACGTCCACGCGCATGCCGAATCGCTTTTCCGGAAGCAGAATTCCTGGCGAGAGCCGTTGATCAAGCAATTAGAGCGTGTTGTGACTTCTACGTCTGTGGAGAACGCTTGAAACATTGCATCCTCGTCGTCGAAGACAATCAGCTTAACCGCGAGCTTCTCCGTGACTGGCTCGAAGTGGAAGGCTACGAAGTCTGGTCTGCGGCGGATCTGAAGTCCTGTTATGAGGTTTTTTCGAAGCGGCTTCCGGATGCCGTCTTACTCGATATCAATCTCGGTACGGAAAACGGCCTTGACCTCCTGACCTGGATGCTCCAAAAACCGGAGACACGTGAGACTCCTGTGATTGCAGTGACCGCACACGCTCTAGTCACGGAGCAAGACCGGATCCTAAAGGCGGGCTGCAGAGCGTGCCTCTCGAAACCAATCGATTTTCATCTGCTTCAAAAAGAGCTAAACCGCTGGCTGCAAGGCTCGAAAACGTCGCAGATAAACTCTTAGAATTGGTCCCACAGCGTGGCTCCGCTGGAAGCGGCCGCCACAGGAGCGATACCTTTTGCCTGCACGGATTCTCATAGTCGACGACGATCCGCTCTCCGCTGAGCTTATCTGTGAAATCCTCCGTTCCGCCGGCTTGGACGCCAGCTTTCTAACCAACAGTGCCGAAGCGGCCGAGCGTCTGCAGCGGGAGAAATATCATGCCGTCTTTCTGGACATGCGCATGCCGGCTCCGGATGGCGCCGAACTCGCCCGGCAGGTTCGTTCCTCCCGCGTTAACGCTTCCACGGTTATCGTGATGATTACCGGAGAGCAGGATCGGACGGTTATGAGGCGCGCCTTTGATGCTGGCGTTGAATTTTTCCTCTTCAAGCCGGTTGAGCGCAACAAGCTACTAAAGCTGGTCCGTGTTACTGCAGGTGCAATCGAGCGCGAAAGGCGGCGCTTTACGCGTGTTCCACTGCGCTGCAAAGTCTCGCTGGAATCGGGCAACGACCGTCTTGAGGGGACGACGCTGGACCTCAGCCTTGGCGGCGCTATGGTTCAGTCGCACCGTGTGTTTCCGTCAGGTACCCTCGTCACGGTCAGTCTGGAACTTGAAGCTGGCGCGTCGCACCTGCGTTCAGCCGCGCGCGTGATCCGCACTGTTGGGACGGAATGCATGGGCATTCAGTTCGACGACCTTGGGCCCCAAGAAAGCGAACGACTGCAGCAGTTCCTCCTGCCACTCATTCTTGCAGCCCCTTGATCCAAGACTCTCACTCTCATGCATTGGAGACCTTCCTCATCATGCCGGGCACAGCCTTCGCTTTAACGACTGCGGGTTTTGACTTGTCCCCGGCGACAAATGTTGTTTGCGAGTCTGACCCGAGCGCAAGACAGCGAAAACGCAAGTTGGGAATCTATAGAGGAATCGAAACGGGGAACACCAATGGCGCTTCCTGCTCTACGCGGAGGCCTTGTTGGGAACCATGCGGCGCAGCGGTTTTGCGCCCGGAATCGGAAATTGCATATGCCAGAAATTCATTTCCGGTGACAGGAACTCCACTCCGATATACTGCTTGCCGTCGCGCGCGCGGTGGATGGAAACCACGCGGCATTCCATCGACTGCGAAGTGTGATCATTCATCAGAATCAGCGTCTGTCCCACCAATACGATCTCTTCCAGTAGAAACAACGCTCCATTCCGGTTCACCGACTGCGAATGCGTCTGCGCGCTGAACTTTTCGCCGGAATCCGTTTTCCCGTGGATGGTCAACGGCACCGTCAGTGCTACGCGCAACGTGCGCCGACGTTCTTTGCAGCGAAAGTGAAGCAGGGACATTTCAGCCAAGACCTCAAATCGGATTTAGGAGTCCCACGGCGCTTACGGCTAGTTTCTTCTACCGGCGAGTGCCCGCCTACCGTGTCGTGTCAGCAGGGTGCTAAAGCGAAAGAACAAGAGAACAGAAGTGACTAGCACGATCCTTGCCCACACAAGCCCCATACTGCCTGCCTACTTCTCACTAGACAATGGCGCAACCGTACCACAAAAACGTATCTTATAACAGTACTCTCGTACTTCCCCTATATTTTCTTGACCCATAGGCTACCAGGCCTCGAAACAATCGTAATTGCGCTGCCTGGTAATCTTCCCTTCCTGGAACTCCAGAAACACTGCAAAAAAGGCCTTCATCTGCCCCCCAACGGGAATGGATCCAAGGGGACTGCCAACGTGCCCACCCACTCGACCTCCAGGGCCACCCGCTCCCGCTCAGCTATCTCGTTCTTTATCTTATACATCTGAGCGGACATAACCTTCTTGCCCCGTTCCGCCCCCTCCAGCGCCTCCGCCAGGTCTCGCTTCTTGCCGGTGGGCGTCAGCCGGTTCGGAAATTCCTCCAAAACTACATCGCGTGCGAAGAAACTACTCAGCGCTGCTCCCGTCTCTCCTCGTTCGAGGGCCTGCAGATACTTTCTCGCGATCTCCAAATTGCCGGCCGGTTCACCCATCTTCGCCTCCGCGAACGCGGTTCTTCGCCGCTGCGCAGTTCCTAGCGGCCGGCCTGTCCCTCTCTAGTGTCCCTGCCGGCGTTTTCGTTTCATTTTATTCCAGGCTTGGAGGACTCTTCCCGAACCGCCTCGCCCGAAGCACTGTCCAAAAGTTTTACGAGTAGCAGCGGATTCACCCGTGCTTTTTCCACCGTCAGTCCCCAATGCAGATGCGGGCCGGTCACGCGCCCCGTCGCCCCGACTTTTCCAAGCACGGTGCCTGTTTCCACCTCGTCTCCTACTTTCACAGCGATCTCAGAAAGGTGACCATAAAATGTGTAAATTCCCAAGCCGTGATCAACCACTACGGTGTTGCCGGAAAAAAACAATTCCTCCGCGAGCGCAACTTTCCCGCGTTGTGCGGCGTGTACCGGCGTTCCCGTGATTGCCGGCAAATCCGTACCGCCATGAGGTGAACCGGGCACGCCATTCAGAATCCGCCTCTTGCCAAAATTCGTGCCTGTAGTCACGCCATCCAGCGGTATGCGAAACTTTCCATCCCACAAGCGCTCCGGCGTCACGCGGGCAAAAATATCGCGCAATTTCTGGCGTTCCTCGTCCGCGCGTTTGATTTGTTCCGGGCTGGGCTCGACGAACTGTTTCCCGACCTGCAATTTCTCCGTCGCGTATTGTCCTTTTTTCACTGCCACCGTCGCGCTGCAGCTGACTTTCTCCCCGCTGGCCGCTTCTCCCGTCACCTTTAACACGTATTCGCCCGGCGCTTTTTCCAGGTCTACTCCGAGCAATCCTTTTCGCTGCCGATCGCCTGAAGTGTCCTGCCAGAACGGGACACTCCGCCCCTCCCATTCTCCCGACACTTCCGCTAGCGCCTTTGTGCTTTTCAATTCGATCAGCAGCAAACCTCCCTGGGAGGTAGCGGGCGCGCTCAGATGCAGCGCCATTCCAGGAGTACAAGTGTTCGCAATTTTCGCCGTCGCTCCGGCGGGGAGCAGCGCGGCCCCCGCCGCCACACTCGCGAAAGCGAACCGCACCGGCCGCTTCGTTGCTGCCGTACTCGCGCGCGAACTCATTTCTGCTGCCGCAGCGCCGCCACTCGCGCCTCACCTTTTTCGAATTTCTGGTCGTACAGTTCCAGTATCAGCCTCGCAGCCTCAATTGTCGGTTTTCTGGGCATCGTTTCCTCCAAAGAGTTGCAGCGCCTCGATTTTACCTTGCTAGCTCGGGCTGGCGCTCTCGATTTTTGTCCTTCCTTCCCGGCTATTTGCATCCGCTATGCAAACGCCTGGCCGGTGACTCCGGACGCTCCGCAACTGCCACGCGGATTCCCCAGTGTCCGGCAACGCGACACACTGATCCCGCCAACGGACGTTTGCAATCCGCCTGAACCTCTGCCTTTTGCCGCAAGTCTTTTTGATTCTGTGGTTTCTGCCTTGCGCGTCTACGGCATGGAAATTGCGCGATTCCTTGCTTGTAAGTTCGTCCTGCGCACCTGAAATTCGCTCATCTTGGAGGCTTCCGTGAAAAAAATCGACCGCATGCGGGAAAGGGTCAGCATCCTCCCCACTTCCACCTATCTCTCGAAAATGCACGATGCCGGCTGGACCCTGATTGCCCTTGAGTGGGAGCGCGAAGTGGAAACGTCCGGCACTCCGGAGCCAGAACCACTTCCCGCCGCTTCTGAGGAAATTCCATTTGGCCTGCGCATCGGTGCCGATTGCCGCCACTTGGAAGATGACCCACTCGAAATGCAAACGCTCCGTTTCCTTGCCGAAATGATTGTCCAGGACATTTCTTTCACCAGCATGGCCGAAGCTCTCAACGTCCGCGAATATCGCACCCGCGACGGCCGCCCCTGGAACGCCGCGGCCGTTTTTAAGCTCACTCCGCGCCTGATCGATGTCGCCCCGCGACTACTCTCCGGCGCCGAATGGGAATCTCGCAAGAAGCAATTGTCCCGCGTCACCTGGAACTCTTGACGCCGCCGGGCGCCTCTTCCGAACGGCCACTAATGCCTTGTGCTATCGTGTCGAACCATGTCGACGCAGATTCCAGTCCCTTCAAGAAATGAAAGTTTTGTCACGCGTCACCAGGCCATCGCTTACTTTGCCCTGACGTTCGCGCTCTCGTGGCTCGGCGCATTCACCGTTGCCGCGCCGCAGCTCCTGCGCGGCGAGGCCGTCCCAAAATTCGCTGGTCTGATGATGTTTCCCGCCATGCTTCTTGGCCCGAGCGCGGCCGGTATCCTTTTGACCTGGTTCATCGACGGAGGCACCGGTTTGCGCGATCTATTTTCTCGAATGCGCCGCGCTCGCGTTCCGGTACGCTGGTACGCGGTGCTTCTCATTCCTCCTGTTTTGGTGCTCACCGTTCTCTTTGGCATGAAAACATTTGTCTCGCCGGATTTTGCGCCCAATCGCTTTCTTGTCGGCATCTCGTTTGGTCTTGTCGCGGGTTTCTTCGAGGAAATCGGCTGGACGGGATATGCCTTTCCGAAAATGCGTCGCACCGATAACGCCCTGGCTCCGGCGATCTTGCTAGGCTTGCTATGGGGGGCTTGGCACATCCCCGTCGTCGATTACTTGGGAACCTCAACGCCCCACGGCGCTTACTGGCTCGCTTTCTTTCTTTCGTTTACCGCGGCCATGACCGCCATGCGGGTCCTGATCGCCTGGCTTTACTCCAATACGAACAGTGTGCTTCTCGCTCAGCTCTTGCACGCCAGTTCCACAGGCTCTCTGGTCATTTTCAGCCCACCGCGCGTGACCGCCGCGCAGGAATCGCTGTGGTACGCCGTCTACGCCGCCTTATGGCTCGTTGTCGCCATGATCGCCGCCACTTACGGCAAGCGCTTAGCGCTGCAAGCAGGCGAACGCGCTTCATACGGGTAACACAGTCTTGCGCGGTAATGCCGGGCCGAACTTCTGTTCCCAGCGAATTCGTCCGGTCATTTGCATCACCACGAACAGCGTGATGATCGTGCCAATCGTCAACGCCAATCCCGTGAAGCCTTCGAAGAAAAACGCGTAGGAAAACAGCACCAGGTAGATCAGTTGCGTGAGTCCCGCATCCAACACCGCGAAGCGCCAGTCCACGACCAACCGCAAATAGCTGACCACCAGCACGATGGAAACGACCGACGAAATCACGAACGCCGTATGAATCGAAACGTGGTCCGCCAGGTATGCTAGCAGCAGATGAAATGCAAAGAGCGCCGCAGCCAGAAAAAAATAGTTCATCGGGTGCAGATCGTTGCCGCGTAGCGTGGAGAGAATAAACACCAGAAAGAAAAAGAAGAACAGAGATACGGGAGCGAAATAGCTGATTCGTCCCGCCAGCGGACCCGGTTGCAGCTTCTGCGGCATCTTCAACGCGATGTCGAATCCGGAAACGAGGTTCTGATAATTCCACTCCAGCTCCCAGCCGTTCGCCGTCTGCCGTTTTTCGGTCGGCGAAAGCGAATTGTCCGGGAAATCGAAACCGGAAAAATCCGTTTTCACCAGCAGGTGGAAGTCGCGCGCCTGCGAAATTTCCTTAGCGCCCCCGTCCGCATTGTCGCGGGTAAAGGTATATCGCCAGCTATCGAGTCCCTGCGAGCGATACGCCGCGCGGAGCACAGCCTTCGCGCCGGCCGCCAGCCGCGTCCGTGCCACCGCCTGCGATCCGCTGAACGTCACCGCGAGAGGCTTGTCGTCCAGAAGCAGTTGCACGTTGTCGTACACCGCCTGCTGCGCCGGAAACGGCAGTTGAATCACGAACTGCTCTTCCCGCGAAGTGGGATTCTGAAACGTGTAAGCGCCGTCGAAATCCACCTTGTAGGTGCTGAACCATAGCAGCCCTTTTTGCCGGTAGTCGATGTGCAAGTTCGCCGCCACGCGGCTGGCGTCAATCTTCACCGCCTCCGAGTGAGTCTGCTTCTCGGTGCGCGTGGTTTTCTTCCCCTTCTCTTCCACCTCGACGGTCTTTTCTTCTTGCCATTCGCGCGCGATCGCCGGTGGCGCCTGTCCTTGCGGTGCTCCCCACGTCGAAGCCACGCGCCCCGAAAGCCCCGACTCCGCGTTATAAGTCCTGTAAAAGATGGTGGACCCCAGAATGGCCCATGCCACCGCCGTGCAAACAAAAATCGCAACGATCGCCACAATCCTCTTCAACATGGTGGTTTGTGTCTCGACTCTCTCCGCCGCATGCCCAATCTATCTCGCTCCAGTTGGTATTGTCAAGTACTTTGTAAAGCAAAGGCCAATCGCACCTGACGGTCCACGCTGCTCCGTGTAGGGGCGGACTTCAGTCCGCCTTTCTCTTCTGTTTCTCCTATCCCTGCTATTCTGCTCACTAGGGGCAGGACTCAACCCCTGCCCCTATCGCCATCGCACCAAGGAGCCCCATGCAGTCGCTTCGGCTGAACCCCATCCTCAATACGGACTCGTACAAGCTCACCCACTGGTGGCAATATCCACCGGAAACGCGGCACATCTATTCCTACGTCGAATCGCGCGGGGGCATGTTCGACGAAACCATGCTGGCGATGCTGCAGTACATCATCAAGTCTAATTTCGCCGGGCAGGTGTTCACGCTGGATGATGTCGAGCAGGCGCGCCGAATCGCCCACGCGCATTTCTCCGGCCATCCGAAAACTTTCAATTACGAGGGCTTCAAATCTCTCTATGCCAAGCACGGCGGCCGCTTGCCGCTGCGCATCCGCGCCGTCAAGGAAGGCACGGTGGTCAAAAGCCACAACGCCCTCATCACCATCGAGAACACCGACCCGGAGTTCTACTGGCTCACCAACTGGGCCGAAACCGTGCTCCTGCAAGTCTGGTATCCCATCACCGTCGCCACGCTTTCCCGCGCGATCAAGCAAGTCATCGGTAAAGCGCTGGTGCGCACCGGCGATCCTTCCCTTCTTCCTTTCAAGCTGCACGACTTCGGCTTCCGCGGCGTCTCCTCCAAGGAATCCGCGGCCATTGGCGGCGCAGCGCATCTGCTGAATTTTCTTGGCACGGACACGCTGGCCGCCATTCAGCTTCTCAATCAATTCTATTCCGCCGATCTCTCCGCGAGCGATCCCGCAAACTGCGCCGCGTACAGCATCCCGGCTTCCGAGCATTCCACCATCACCGCATGGGGCGAACCGCACGAGCTCGACGCCTACGCCAACATGCTCGAAAACTGCCCCGAAGGAATCGTCGCTTGCGTTAGCGATTCCTACGACATCTTCAATGCGGTGCGCAATCTGTGGGGCGGGGCGCTGCGCGAGAAAGTCCTGCAAAGAAAAGGGACGCTGGTGATTCGCCCCGATTCCGGGGAAGCCGTCACCGTCCTTGAGGAACTCTTCAAAATTGTCAGCGAGAAATTTGGCTACGAAGTGAACTGCAAAGGCTGGAAGACCACGGTTCCCTGCGTGCGCTTCATTCAGGGCGACGGCGTCAACTTCTACACCATTCAAAACATTACCGCGCAGCTCACTCGCAGGGGCTGGTCACAGGATATCTGGAGCTACGGCATGGGCGGCGCGCTGCTACAGCAGGTCAACCGCGACACGCTGAAATTTGCGTTGAAATGTTCGGCCATCGACCGCAACGGGCAATGGCACAACGTCTACAAGAATCCGAAAACCGATCCCAGCAAAGCCAGCAAGGGCGGGCGGTTCAACCTCATTCAAAACGGCAAGGAGTTCGCGACCGTCGAGGTGGTGGAAGGGGCGCCTGTTCCGTCCAACAACGCGCTGGAAACGATTCTCGAAGACGGCAAACTCCTGCGTGACCAGACGCTCGCGGAAGTCCGCGCCATCGCCTCTTCCTACGACGCGTACAATGGTTCCGCCTGATCTCTTCCGGCGTGTAGGGGCGGGCCTTGGCCCCCCGCTCTCACTCACGCGCCGCGCAGCTTGAAGCGCTGAATTTTTCCGGTAACAGTTTTCGGCAGTTCGCTGCAAAACCGTACTTCACGCGGCACTTTGTAGGAAACCAGGCGCGCCCGGACGTGGTCGCAAATTTCCGCCGCTAGTTTCTCCGAGCCCTGGACATTTGCCCGCAACACAATGTGGGCCACGGAATACGCGAGTCCGCGCTCGTCCGTGGCGCCGACCACCGCGGCTTCCGCCACGTGGGGGTGCCCCAACAGGGCGTTCTCTACTTCTATCGGCGAAACCCACATGCCAGCGACTTTCAGCATGTCGTCGGCGCGGCCACAGTAGTGGTAGTAATCGTCCGAATCGCGAAAGAATTTGTCGCCGGTCACGACCCAATCCCCGCGCTTGGTGCGCGCGGTTAATTCGGGGATGCGCCAGTATTCCGCAAATGCGCTCGCGCCGCGCACCCAGAGATTGCCGGTTTCGCCGGCGCCGATTGATTCTCCGTTGTCATCCACGATTTTCGCTTCGTAACCCGGCACGGGAAAACCGCAGCTGCCTGGCTTGCATTTTCCTGGAATGCTGGAGATGAACATGTGCAGCATTTCCGTGGACCCGATGCCGTCGAGGATCTCGAGTCCGAACTGCCGTTTCCACCAATTGAAAATTTCAGCCGGCAGCGCTTCCCCGGCGGAGACGCACATGCGGACGGAAGAAAAGTCCACGCGGTGCCCCGGCCGCTCCGCTTCGCGCAAGACCGCGGCATAAAACGTGGGCACAGCGAAGAAAATTGTCGGGCGGCGGCGCGCCACCAAATCGATCACCTGCGCCACGTTGGTTCGCTCCGGATTCAACAGCGTCCGGGCACCCACCGAAAGTGGAAAGTACATGCCGTTTCCCAGGCCGTAGGCAAAGAACAGTTTCGAAACAGAAAATGTCACATCATCCGCGCGCAGGCCGAGGACGTCACGTGCATAATTCCGGCTGGTGACCAGCATGTCCACATGGCGATGCACCGCGGCTTTGGGCGCGCCGCCGCTACCGGAGGTGTACAGCAGGAAAGCGGAATCGCCGGGAGAAGTGTGCGCCGCGGAAAGTTCGTCGCTCGCGGCCGCGATCCAGGCGCCCCAGTTTGCGCAGGAGACGCCTTGCAGATTTATTTTTTTGTCTCCGACGACGACAATCGGCGCTTGCGGCCGCACACTCGAAGCGGGCAAAAACTCCGCAAGCGCGTTCGAATGGATGATCGCCGCCTGCGGCTCGCTGTTTTCGAAGTAATGGATGTAGTCGGAAGATCGCGCGAAGGGATTCACGGGAACGGCTACCGCGCCGATTTTTGCAGCTCCAAAAAAGGCAGCAATTAACTCGGCCGAATCCGGCAGCGCAATCAGAACGCGATCACCACGCGAAACGCCTTGCGCGCGCAAGGCATTCCCCGCGCGATTGGCGAGGGCGGCGAGTTCGCCGTAACTCACTTCGCGCGGTTCGCCAATGATGGCGGTGCGCTCGGAATGCCGTGCAGCCGGAGCTTCCAGAAAATATGCCGCGACATTGAACGCTTCAGGGAACTCCGCGTCCATCCGTTTTTCGGCAGGAGCCACGCTGAACCTTCAGTCCACACCGATATCTTCGTTCCAAATTTCAGGATGATCGGTGACGTATTTGCCGAGCATTCGAACGCACTCTTCGGAATGCATATCTATGACTTCGGTGCCGTTTTCGCGGAGCCAATCGATGCCGCCGCTGAAATTTACGGATTCGCCGACGACTACCGTGCCGATGCCGAATTGGCGGATGAGGCCGCTGCAGTACCAGCACGGAGCCAGCGTGGTCGCCATGATTTTGTCGCGGTAACTTCGTTGGCGGCCGGCTTTGCGAAAGGCATCGGTTTCGCCGTGCGCGGAAGGATCACCTTCCTGGATTCGGCGGTTGTGGCCGAGGCCCAGCAGTTTTCCGCTGCGTTCGAACAGCGCGGCACCGATGGGGATTCCACCTTCCGCAAGACCGAGGCGCGCTTCTTCCACGGCGGTTTTCAGCATGGCTAGATATTTTTCGCGGTTCTTGTCGGCTTCGGTTCCCATTTTCCTTTGCTCCCTGGTTTTGAGTCGCGCAAGTGGATCGCAGTTGCCGGGCCCGCGCACGCACGGGCGGGGCAAACCTCGCCCTGCGTCATTTGGCGGCGGTCGCGGCGGCCGCCGGAAACAGCCAGCTCAAGAGGAGGTGGGTCGGCCAATAGATGAGCGCGACGGCTCCCACAAAAATCACGGCCAAATGCACGGGAGCAGGTCCCCAGGAGCGATGAAAGAGGGGATCTTGATAGACGTAGTTCATATTGAAGCCGGCGGGCAAAAACCGCGAGGCGACGAATAGTCCAGCCGCTATGGCTGCCTGCAACGCCAGAGCGCGGCGGTCGTAACCTATTTTGCGCAGGGCCCAGAGCAGCACCAGAGGAAGTCCGATGTGAAAGCTGGAAAGCAGCCGCGCCCAGAGCGGCACCCGCGTATCCCACATGTACTCCGTGCCGCCGACGAGAAAACGACCTGTAACCAGTCGCGAGCCGATGTCGACGGCCCAAAAGATTCCTGCGGCCAGCGAGCTGACCGCCTGGCTGGAAATCAACAAGGAGCTTCCCCACCACAGTCCCGCGCAGGCGAGGATTACGGCAACATCGCACAAATGCAACAAATTGGCCCAGCCCCACATTCGAATATATGTAGGCAGCCAGACGGCGGTCCAAAGCAGTCCCGCCCATCGCAAAATGGGGAATGCGTTTGTGCCAGCGGTCATCGACTCGCTCCCGGGGGCTCTTTCGAACGGGCACAGACTACCATTGTTCACGGCTTGGGCTGTAGCGCCGCAAATTGAGACGGCCGTCCGCTTGACGGCGGCGTGGCTGCGGATGAAGGCGCCGGATCGGCTGGAATGTTTTCGTCCACGCTTGCGCGCGAAACTTTACCAGCCGATCTAGGCCATTGCCAGCGATGCTCTTCCGCGAACGCTAGGTGGTTTTCAATAATCCGACGTGCACCATCGAGACGGAGTCTTTGTCCTTCTCAGCCCAGGTCAGCAAAATTCCTTCGCCGACAGAGGCCGCGTGAGGGTAGCCAAGGTTTCCGCCACGCGAGAGTTCGAACGGATCACCTAGCAGGCTGTTGTTGTGAACGCGCCGGGCAAGCAGCCTCGCGGTACCCGACTCATTTTCCAGCCAGAAAGCGACGGCAGAGTCTGGCGGCAGGAGTACAACCTGTGCTCTGCCAAGTGCTTTTCGAGTGTCGATGCGCAGAGGAGAAGCATAGGTGGCGCCACCGTCTTCGGAAAAAGCAAGTTTCACGGCGGGCTGATCTTGGGGAGCGCTGAACCAGATCAGCGCAGTGCGCTTGCCGTCCGTATCTAGATGTGGGCCGTTTACAGGGCAGGCTTCGATGTGCCAGTGATCGGGATGGACGACGCGGGGCCGCGACCAGGCACCCGCTACATTTTGAATCAACGAGATGTCACGAATATTCTCCGGCGTGTGGCCGCGATAGGCGGCGAGCAAGCCGAAACCCGTGCGCACCAGCGTGGTTGAGCAACACGTGCAAGTGTCCGGATCGAGCAGGCTGACTTCGCCCATGGTGCCGTCCGCGTGCACGGTGCGCGACATCAACTGAACGCGCTTGTCTTTGTCCCAATTTCTGCCATCGAGCCAAATGAGCACGGCCTGGGTATCATTTAGCGCCGCAGCGGAGGCGTAGCCGTTGTCCTCACCCGTTTGGGCCTCGGCACGATTGACCAGGGTTGGAGCGGACCAATGCTCTCCGCCGTCAGTTGAAATGGCCATGTAAAGCTCAATGGCGTTTCCGGAAGGCTCGGTGGATGCCGGTTTTTGGGACCAGTAGGCAATCAAATTTCGGTTGGCGAGGGTGATGACTCCGGGAGCGGAAGCGCGGTCGCGGCTGAACCGGTGCCTCTGCGCGATGGTTGCGGGTTGCGACCAGGCGCCATCCCTGCGGAGGGAGAATCGGAACGTGGCAGTGCCATCATCCTTCGGTTCGAGCCAACTAAGGACTGCGCTGCCATCTTCTCTCCCGGTGACTCGCGGGGTGATGCTCCCCACGGGAGCGGGCGTGGTGAGTTCGCGCCATCCAGTAACACGGATCGGCGAGGTTGGTTTGGAACTACAACCGGCGAGGCCGGCGATCGAAAACGGAACCGCAGCCGTAAAACCCAGAGCGGCCGAGGCTTGGAGCAAATGCCTGCGAGTGAAATCTATTTTTTCCATGGCAATACCTTCTCCTTTTTATGAGGGCGGGTAGCCCTTGCGTGCGGAGTTATGGCGGCTGCGGCGACAGATGATCCGCGGCGCCGTGAGATGTGGGACTCCGTTCCTCGAGCGTCGAGCAATCCACGGTAAGGCATGGCGATCGCCGAATTCCGCAGCGAAAGCGGGCGCTATGCGTTTTACCGTGGCGCAGACGAGGCTAGCTTCGCGGAGGTTCGAATGGCGGCGGGAAAAAACCGGTGACAAAGAATCTTTCTTGCAATGGCAAGTCCTGGGTGGAAAATTGCGGGCCAGCGAGGCTGGGATGTTCGGAGAGCATGGCGGGGCGCAACGGCGCGACGATTTCGTAGACCACCCTGTGTTTTGACTTCCCCACGCAAACGGCTAAATGGCCGGCGATGCCGCGCGGGCAGGATGCCCGCCGTTCCTTGGAAGCGGAAGTCTGATGCTGATCCGCTGCATTTTGCGCACCGCGCGCGGGGCAACACATGCCGTGACAAGCGTCTTTCGTCTTGGCAGAGACGCGGGTCGCCACATCGGGCGGAGTGGACACGAGGGCGAAGAGCAGCAATACAGTTTGCAGGCGTGCGAACATGGTGTGCCCGTTGACGGCTCTAGAGGCTTAGACGCGCGGCGACTTGTTTTTATTCCTTCTTTTGTTCCTGGCGGAAGCCAGTTCCAGTCGAAGCTGGCGGGCACAACTCCTTCAGCTCGCAATCCCGGTCAAGGGCTTCCGCATTGAAAAGATAGATTCGAAAGCGGAAAGTTGGCAGGCACCTGCACGGCCCGGACTCCAATATGGAGCTTTGCTCGGCGGCGGTGAATCCTTAACATTCTCGATCATGAGCAAGACGCCGGTTGAAGGCGACGGTCGAGCGAAGAACCTGCTTGCATGGCTGCAACCGCGCGAGGAGGAGATGGCGGCGCTGCTGGCCGAGTTGGTGGCCATACCCACGGAGAACCCGCCGGGAAACCATTATCGCGCCTGCGCGGATCTGCTCGAAAAACGATTGCGAGAGTGCGGCCTGGAATGCGAGCGGCTGGAAGCTGGCGAATCGAAAGAGGCCCGCGGCGCCGGCCCCGTCTGCTTGATAACTAGCTATGGAAACGGTGAACGCGTTTTCTACTTTCACGGACATTACGATGTTGTTCCTGCGCAGTCGCGCGAGCAATTCCAGCCCAGGCGCAAAGATCATTTCCTGTTTGGCCGCGGCTCCTGCGACATGAAGGGCGGGATTGTCGCCATGCTCTACGCGATTCTGGCGTTGAGAGAATGTGGCGTGGCGCTAGACGGAAGAATCGCCCTAACGCTGGTACCCAATGAAGAGACAGGGGGCGAAGGCGGCTCGGCGTGGCTGGCCGCGCACGGGCAACTGGGCCGGGGCGGCATCGGCATGCTTTTGGCGGAGCCGACCAGCGGGGTAGTGTGGAATGCCAACCGCGGGGCCATTACGTTGCGCATCCGCGTGCTTGGAAAATCGGCGCACGTTGGCTTGCAGCACTTGGGCGAAAATGCTTTCGAACGGATGGTGCGAGTGGTCGAACGGCTCCAGAAACTGAAGCAGGAAGTGGAGCGGAGAAACACGAACTTCAATATCGGCACAGAGCAAGCTCGCCAGTCGATTCTCATGTTGGGCGGACAAAGCGGCGGCGGCACAAACTTCAACGTAGTGCCGGAAGAGTGCTGGTTCACGATCGACCGGCGAATCAATCCGGAAGAGGACTTGGCGACCGAAAAAGCAAAATTGCTCGAGGTTTTGGAGGGCTGCAAGCGCGAGGGCATCCCACTCGAATGGGAGATCCTGCAGGAAGGGGCGTCCTCGGCATGCCGCGAGGAGGAGCCGCTCGGCGAAGCGCTGGCTCACAGCGTCCAGGCGGTGACCGGCGAAGCGCCACGTTTTGAGATGTGCCCCGGACTGCTGGAGACTCGCTTCTACGCCGCGCAAGGCGTCCCGGCTTATGCTTATGGTCCCGGCTTGCTCTCCGTGGCGCATGGGCCGAATGAATATGTCGACCTGCGAAAAATGATCGACTGCTCCGCGATCTATGCGCACGCGGCGCTGGAAATGCTTTACACCTGAGTGCGTCAGACACACGCTGCCTCCGTCTTCTTACAACTGTGTTCGAGGCGTCGAATCAAATTTGAGGGACAGCGGCGGCGTGTTTCATTTTGGGAAGCGCTCTATTTGTTTACCGCGTGCTGGTCTCAAATAGGCAGAAATAGTTCTCTAAGCCATTGAAATATAATCTGTTATTGGAAGTTGGGGAGTTCGCAAGCAGGCCTCGTCCAACGGTCGGCCGCTGTCCCAAAGTACCATTGAAGTTCTTCGCGGAATGGCCGAAGATTCGGACGTATGCCGAACCTCTACTTTTGCCAGCCGCACGCCAAAAACCAGGGGATGCTTCGCGCCGTTCTGTCGGTCCATGAGTCTGAGCGTGTCGTCAGCCTGCACCCTGCTACTTATGTCGGCGATCATTTCCCGAAGCTGGGGAATGAAACAGGGAGGGCGAACGATTTTGCGGTGCTCAACTTCCCGCAAGGTGAGACTCCTGCAGGCTGGCGAGCTGGTTACTACCGGTTGGACTCGGACCTGACCAAACTGAACGAATCGCTGCTGGCCTTGTCTCGGTAATTCTCCCGGAAATTCCAATAAAAGCCAGTAAAATCATCAAGATGGCTTCGCTCGGAGCGTTTTCCATTTTCCCGAGGAGGCCAGCAGTTGCAACCCGATGGCATAGGAACGGCGACCTAGGGGTTCGCAATAAACCACCCGCGCGCGCGCTCGAAAGTCCCCCGGCATGCACCACAAGTTCAGCCGATCATTCTGTTTCCAAGGATGACTGGAAACGACGCGCGCGCCGTGCGCGCTGATGTTCTCCGTAAGGCCTTCCTTCGCTGGATGGCGAACATTAAGGCTGCAAAGATCCACTCTGAGAGCCAAGGGAACGCGTTCTTCCAACCGGCGCGCAACCGCTTGCATGAGATACCCCACGGTCCTACGCAAACTTGGGAGGATGGATGTCGGGGGAGGGTGCGACCCCAACATCATACTCCTGGCAAGGCCCAATCGTGAGGGATTTCATTTCGGAACTGGGCATAGACTTCGGAAACTATTCGACGCCGTAGCTATTAGCGAAGTGCATACACGGTAGTACTGCAGTTCTATCGACCCCTCCCAAAGCGTGCAGGAAAATTGCCCATATTCAGAGGATCTTAATCTACGGCTCCCTCTCTGGAGCCGTCAACCACGGGTTTCTGGCAGAAAGAGAAAGTGGAGGTCGCGCATGAAGTCGTTTAGTTTGTTAAGGTTATCGGTGCTCTCGGCGAGTTTTGGAGCCTTGCTGTTTTTCACCCCGACGTGCAAGGCCCAATCGGAAGTGAGTCCCGATCATTTCGATGGCACCGATTCGTGGGAGGTAGCTGCTCGAAAGGCGGCGGCCCCTAATGCCAAGGCTGCAGCGGAGCGCAAATCGTACCAAGCGCAGGACAAAAAGGCTGGCTTGAGCGCGAGTCTGAAACTCGCTGCCGTACGCGATACCTCGAATCCCACGGACCACAGCGCCGTGGCGATTCAAGACAAGCGCAAAATGGCGGTCGCGCGCAAACCAGATCCGAAATAATTGCGGCAACCCCTTGAGAACGCAAGGTAACCTCATTGGAGTGCCATTCTGCGGGAGGACTTGCGGCCTTTAGCCTGCGGCGGGCAGCCAATTCCGCAGGATATGCTGGGAATAGGGCAGGACTTCTCCAAACTTCAATCCCATACCCAGATGCGTGTGGGAATAGACGACCGTCGCCGGCGCTTCAAAGACTTCTGTTTGCGTCAGAATTTTCAAGCGGACGGCGGTCCCATTCACCAGCGGATTGATGGTATCCACATAGCACCCGCTGGCACTGATGTCGCTGATGCGCGCAGCCAGGTGCATGCCCGCCGTTTCTGCCAACACTTCCGCCGAAGCAATAAATGTGAACCTTGGCGCTCGCCGCCGTTCTTGCTCCATAACTCAACCTCTCGGCGAAATGGACGCCTATTCTAACCCCAATGCGGCACTTCTGGTTTGAAGCCTCCGCATTCTTTATTCCGTTCGCGATCCCTGCCATTACTCCCAGTGGCGTTTGCCCCAGGCCCGCCGCTCGCGTGCCTCGCAAAGAGCGAACCGCCTGTGCAAATATCAGTGACAGCCGCGGAGGAATCCAAGTACCATCATCGTAAGTTCCCGGGTATCCCAGTGTGGGGTGGGAATGCCTCCTGAAGGCTTGCGTACCAGCGGCCGAATCGCAAAAGAAATTGCCATTTTGTTGGTCGGCAGCGACATGGAGGGCAAGGTCTTTTCCGAGCAGACCAGCACGGTCTTGCTTAGCCGCCACGGCGCCGGCATCCTTTCGCAATATGTACTTTCCGCCGAACAAGAACTGATCCTCCGCAGGCTGGATACCGACAAAGAGGCCGTAGTCCGTGTGGTTGGCCAGCTCGGCGCTCATGGCGAGAACTACACCTACGGCGTCGCCTTCCTGGATCCTGCGATGGACCTCTGGGGCATCAAGTTCCCGCCCTTGACGGACTCCCAAATGGAGGCCAGCCGCGTGCTGCTCCAGTGCAGCAGCTGCAAGGCCCGCGAAATGGTGCAGCAAAGCGACCTGGAATTGGACGTCTACCTCGTAAACGAAGGGATTGTCCGCTCTTGTAAGAGATGCGGCTCCTCAACGATTTGGAGGCGGGCCAGTGGAGAGGACGCCGGCGAGCCCGTTCCGGTGGAAATCGTGCCGACAAAAGCCGAGGAAAGCGCCAAACCGCCTAAGGCGGTCCCGGCAACGTCGCCTGATCCCACGCCGGCTCCGCAAACTTCAACGCGCCCCGAAAACAAACGCAAGCATGTGCGCACCACGGTGAATTTCAAAGCGTGCGTCCGTAGTCACGCCTTTGGCGACGACGTCGTGACCTGCGAGGACATTTCCCGCGGCGGGCTCCGCTTCAAGAGCCGCAAGGAATACATTCCGAATACTGAGATCGAAGTGGCTGCTCCTTACTCACCAGGCAACCCCGATATTTTTGTCCACGGGAAAATTGTCTACGTTGCGGAATTGAAACAAGAAAGGCGCTTCCGCTGCGGCGTCTGCTACGCCAAGTCCTGAGGAAGTGTTTCGGTGGTCTCTTCTTGGCTCATTTCAGCGACGCCTCGATCTTGTTCTTGAATTCCCTGGCCTTGGCAACCGCCGCCGCTTCATCGACGGTAAGCAATTTCTTGGCGCGCATCACCACGCGCCCGCCGATGATAACCGTCTCCACGTCGCTTCCCTTCAACGCATACGCCAGTTGCGCATAGATATCGTACATCGGCACGGCGTTCGGCGCGTCCAGCCCGATCAGAATCAAATCCGCTTTCTTCCCTGTTTCTAGCGAACCAATCTCCTTTTCCATGTGCAACGCACGCGCGCCCTCGATGGTGGCCATTTCGACGACCGCCTTCGCGCCCAGCGCCCGCGGGTCCATCTTGGTGATCTTCTGGAGCTTCGCCGCCAGGTCCATCTCTTCCATCAAATCCAGATCGTTGTTGCTTCCCGCCGGGCCGTCCGTGCCCAATCCGACCGCCACGCCCGCCGCGCGCTCTTCGATCACCGGCGCGACGCCGCTTGCCAGCATCATGTTGCTCGAGGGATTGTGCACGCAACCCACCTGCCGCTGCGCCAGGATCTTGCGGTCCGTTTCATCCACAAAGATGCAATGCGCCGCCACGATGTCTGGCCCGAGAATACCGAGCTTGTCGAGATACTGCACCGGCGTGGTGCCGTTCTGCGCGCGGCTGTCGTCCAGTTCTTTTTTCATTTCCGCGACGTGGATGAGGATCGGTGCGCTGTACTTCCGCGCCAGCGCCGCCGAATCCTGAAGCGTCTTTAGCGAACAGGTATAAATCGAATGCGGCGCGACCGCGGCGTGAATCAGCGGGTCACCCTGCCAGCGCTTCAGGAATTTTTCCGCGTAGTCGAGCGCCGCTTCGTTAGTCTTGTTGTCGGGGGCGGGGAAATCGATGAATGTTTCGCCCAGCACGCCACGCATGCCGGCGGCTTTCGTTTCTTCAGCGACAGCGTCCTCAAAATAATACATGTCCGCAAACGTGGTCACCCCTCCGCGAATCTGCTCCGCTGCTGCCAGCCGCGTGCCCCAGCGGACAAATTCTTCCGTCACATTCTTGGCTTCCGCCGGGAAGATGTATTTCCGCAGCCACTCGTCAAGCGTCACGTCGTCATGCAAGCCGCGGAGCAGCGTCATCGGAACGTGGGTGTGCCCATTAATGAAACCCGGCAGCACGAGTTTCCCGCCGGCGTTGATGGTTTGCGCCGCAGCGTACTTGGCTTCGATGTTCGCCCGCGGTCCGATGGCTACGATGGTGTCGCCCATGACCGCAACCGCGCCGTCCTCGATGATGCGGCGTTCCGCATTCATCGTTACGACCGTTCCGCCCGCCACGAGTGTGTCGACTTTTTCTTTTTTTGTATTTTGCGCCTGGGGGCAAGCAGCGAATACAAAATAAAGAACGGGAACTAGAACAACGGCTGGCAACGCATGGAAACTGCCCATCCAATTTCTATTTTCCATTTTCGATTTTCCATTTTCTATAAATTCGAGGAATCGAACGGCTTCGGAAACAGTTCGCGCATCTGGTATATTTCGGATTTGCCCTTGAGGTTTGCCAGGATTACCGGAACGTCGCCGCAAAATTCCCAGATCAACTGGCGGCAAGCGCCGCACGGAGGCGTCAACGTGTCGGTATCCGTCACCACGGAAATGGCATCGAAGCCGCGCTCGCCTTCGCTGATGGCTTTGAAAATGGCGATGCGTTCGGCGCAAACCGTAAGTCCATAGGTGGCATTCTCCACGTTGCACCCGCCAAAAATTCTGCCGGAACTAGCGCGAAGCGCGGCGCCCACGCGAAAATTTGAGTACGGCGCATGCGCGTTTTCCCTCGCCTGTCTGGCCACCGAAATCAGCGTCTCGTATTCGCTCATGCGATCGCCTCGGCAATCCGTGGAATCACCGCTTTCAGCAACCCGATGAACTGCCCTTTCACGCGCTCGGCGGTTTCCAATACTTCGATGTGGTTGAGCGGCTGATCCAGAATTCCCGCCGCCGCATTCGTCACGCAGGAGATGCCCAGCACGCGAATGCCGCTATGCCGCGCCGCGATCACTTCCGGAACCGTGGACATGCCGACAAGATCGGCGCCGATCACGCGCAAGTAGCGTATCTCCGCCGGCGTCTCATAGCTCGGCCCGGGCACGGCAGCGTACACGCCCTCGTACATCCCGATACCGATGCGATTTCCTTCGCCGACGGCCATTTCGCGAAAGCGCTTGTCGTACGCCGAGGTCATGTCGTGAAATCGCAAGCCGAAGCGTTCGTCATTCGGCCCCGTGAGCGGATTCACGCCCTGCAAATTGATGTGATCGCTGATGACCACGAGGCGCCCCTGAGAGAACTCGCGTTTGATGCCGCCAGCGGCGTTGGTAAGAATCACCGCCTTCACACCCATACGCGCGAAAACACGCATGGGAAAGACCACCTCTTTTGCCGAATATCCTTCATAAAGATGCACGCGCCCCTGCATCCCGGCAACAGGAATCGATCCCACTTTTCCGATTACCAGCTTTCCTGCATGGCCGATGGCCGTCGACTGCGGAAAGTGCGGAATTTTCGCATACGGAATTTTCTGAGCATGCTCGAATTCATCCGCGAAGGCCCCAAGGCCGGAACCCAGCACGAGAGCTATCTTGGGGCGCAGTTTCGTTTGTGAGAAAATGAAATCTGCGGCAAGTCCGGCGCGCTCGTACTCGCCGACTCGCGAGCCACTGGAATTAGACGTGATCGTTTTCGGAGCCTTACTCTTCGCGCTCTTTTTTGCGCTCACGAAAGAATCCCTACGATGGAAGCCGACATCAAGTTTGCCATGGTGCCCGCGAGCATGGCGCGGATCCCAAACTGGGCGAGCTGCCCCCGCCGTTCGGGTGCGAGCGCCCCGATGCCGCCGATCTGAATTCCGATGGAACTGAAATTGGCGAAACCGCAAAGCGCGAAGGTGGCGATAGTGAAAGAACGGGGATCGAGCATCTCTCGCATGCCTCCAAGTTGCTGGAACGCAACCAGCTCATTGATAACCATTCGCGTGCCGAGCAGATTGCCGATCCGAACGCAATCGTGCCAGGGAATCCCAATTACCCAGGCAACCGGCGCAAAAACCCATCCGAATACTCTCTGAAGGCTTTCCGGGAACCACGCCACGTGACTGTGCCCCCAGCCCATCATCGCGTTGACCAGTGCCAGCAAGGCGATGAAAGTGATGAGCATCGCGCCGACATTGAGAGCCAGATGCAAGCCGTCCACTGTGCCGCGGGAGATCGCGCCAAGAACGTTCGGTTCTTTTTCCATCTCGGGCATTTCGACGCGGCCGGCGGTGAGCGGCTGCTCCGTTTCGGGGACCAGCATTTTGGCCATGAGCAACGTGCCTGGCGCGGTCATGATCACGGCCGCCAGCAAATGTTTAGCCTCGATGCCGTACGCAATATACGCCGCCATGATTCCGCCGGAAACGTGAGCCATCCCGCTGGTCATCACGCACATCAATTCGGACTTTGTCAGTTTGTTCAGGAAGGGTCGAATCGTGAGAGGCGCTTCCGTCTGGCCCATGAAAATGCTGGCGGCGACATTCAGCGATTCCGCTCCGCTCGCGCCCATGACGCGCGTCATCACCCACGCCGCGACCCGGATGATGAGTTGCATGACGCCAATGTGATACAGCAGCGCGAAGAAAGCGGCGATGAAAATGATCGTCGGCAGCACTTGAAACGCAAAGGAAAAACCGAACAAGGAGGTTTTCTTGCCGATCTCTCCTAATACAAATTCCGATCCCACATAAGAAAAGCTCAGCAGGCGGTTCACGGCCGCGCCGGCAATCTGAAAGATTTGGCGGCCGATATCAAATCGCAGAATGAAAAAGGCGAAGGATACTTGCAGTCCGAGACCCCAAAGAACGGTCTTAAGACGAATGGATTTGCGGTCCGTGGAGAACACGTACGCCAGAACAATCATCGTGGCCAAACCCAGCAAACCTGTGAATCGTCCCATGCGGAGTCCTCTCTCTTCGATTCGGTCCCGTTCGACCCTTGGAAATGAAACTATGCCCCGAGAATGCGCCGCACCAGTGGCCGCTTTTCTCGCGGAGCTTCCTCGGCGATGCGGTAACTCTGGGCAATGAGCCTCTTCGCTTCGGCAAGTTTGGCGTCGCTATTGTAATGAATCGTGGCCAGCGGTTCCCCTTTTTCCACGCGGTCCCCGATCCGCTTGTGGAACTCGAGCCCGACGCCGTGATCGATCTTATCTTCCTTTTTCTCCCGGCCCCCACCAAGCATGGCCAGCGCGACGCCGAACTGCTCGCAATCGGTGCCGGTGATAAACCCGCTGGCGGTACTGGTGACACGAAAATGCAGGCGCGCGGCGGGCAAGCGTCCCGGCTCGTCAATGACGCGTTCATCGCCGCCTTGCAGCCGAATCCCTTGCCGGAATTTCTCGACTGCCTGGCCTGTGGCAATCATGGTTTCGGCAAGGCGGCGGCCTTCTTCCACGCTGTTCGTTCTTCCACCGAGAAAAAACATCCACGCGGAGAGGTCCAGGCTCAAGTCGCGCAAATCGGCGGGGCCACGGCCCTTGAGGACTTCGACGGACTCGGCGACTTCATTCGAATGGCCAGCCATTCGCCCCAGCGGTTGCTCCATATCGGTGATAAGCGCCACCACTTTCTTGCCCATGCGCTTGCCGGTTTCCACCATCACTTCGGCAAGCTGAATCGCATCTTCCTCCTTTTTCATGAACGCGCCGGATCCCGTCTTCACGTCCAGCACCAGCGCATCAATCCCCTCGGCAAGCTTCTTGCTCATGATGGAAGCGCAAATCAAGCCGATATTTTCAACCGTCGAAGTGGCGTCGCGGAGCGCGTAAATTTTCTTGTCGGCGGGAGCAATCTCCGCCGTCTGTCCAATCAACCCCATGCCGCATTCGCCCAGGACGCGGCGAAATTCCTTCAACGATAAATTCACGTTGAACCCTGGAATCGCTTCCAGCTTGTCGAGCGTCCCGCCGGTATGGCCCAGGCCGCGCCCGCTGATCATCGGCACCGTCAGCCCGCCCGCCGCCACAATGGGCGCAAGAATCAGGGAAGTTTTGTCGCCAATTCCCCCGGTGGAATGCTTGTCCACTTTCTTGCCGGGAATTTCGGAATGATTGAGGACCTCACCCGAGTGCAGCATCGCTTCGGTAAGCGCCGCAAGCTCCGAGCGGTTCATGCCGCGGATCCACACCGCCATCAGCCACGCGGCCATCTGGTAATCGGGAATTTCTCCGCGCGTGTAGCCGGAAACCAGAAATTCGATTTCTTCGCGGGTCAGTTCCCCGGAATCACGTTTCTTGCGGATCAGGTCGACGGCGCGCATGCGTTTCGAAAGCGAACGGCGAGCGTAACACCCGCCTCACGGCAGGTCAACGCGAGGCGACGATGCTTAGGAGCGCCCGTTGGCTCGAAGCCGGATTCCGGATTATGGTCGGGGGAGATCCACCAGCACTACATCCGAGCGCTCCTGCGCTCGTTCCAGGACAACTTCGCGGCCGTCTGGCGAGATGTCGAAATCGCGAACGTCGAAGTCCGGAGTGAGGTTCGTCAACTGCCGCTCGGCGCCTGTCTCCAGGTCCTCAACGTTTGGGCTGCGTCGCGCTGCTTGCGGTGGCCGAAGTCTGCGTGAGTCGCGCGAGCCAGCGCTCCACGTTTTGCTTCTTCTCTGCGCCGGGCACCGTCAAATAGTCGCGCAACTCATTTTCCCCCTCATTTTTAGCGCCACGCCTAAGCAGGATCTCGGCGAGGAGCAGTCTGGAATCGGGAAACTCGCCCTTGGTCTGACGCAGCATTTCCATGGCCTCAAGAGGGTTGCGTTTCTCCGTAGCCAGAATGCAGCCAAGCATGTACCGCGACGTTGGGTTGTGCGGATCGAGATTGAGCGAACGGCGTGCAGCAGCCTCCGCCTCTGGATAACGCTGGAGCAGGAAATAGGCGACGCTTAGATTGTTAAAGGGCTGCGCGACGCGCGGGTCGATGTCTATTGCCTTCTGAAACTCTGCCGCGGCTCTTTCATATTCATGGAGTTCGATGTAGCGAGATCCTAGATTGTTGTGCGCCTCCAAAGACTGGGGATAGATCTGGAGAGCTCGTTCGAGGTGCATAGCAGAAGAGCGGACGTCACCGGACCGTAGTGCCGTCTGGGAGCGCTGGATTTCCTTGACTGCCTTGGGTGGGATCCGCAATTTGTCCACGGAGATGGTCTCCCCAGGCCTCGGAAGGCGAGATGGGTCAGTGGGAATGAAAGGACTAGGTGGTGGTTCGGTCTGAGCGCAAACCCTCGAAGTCATGACCAGCAGCAGAGCACATACTCTTAGTCTCATAAGATCCTCCACCGCGACGCAGTGGCACGTTGCATTTGCGGTTGCATCTGAAAATCGGAGCCCGTTAAAATGAGCGGGGGTTAAATGAAAAGTGCGGACCCGCAAGGGTAGCGCTTCTCCTCGGGATCGCCTTGCTCCGGCGGCCAAACCAGAAGCAAGGCGATCTGTTTAACCCCTTTTCGACCCCATCACTTGAGAACTGCGGCGCGGCTTCGTGTTTGTTTGGCCGCGAGCGCTTTTTCCCCGTTTTTTTTCGTTACTCCTTCATTGTGGATTTCGATGTCCCTAAAGAGACGATTGAAAATGCCAAATGTTTCATCGTACAGCTCGTCAGTGAAAAAAAAGTTTCCTCTTGACACTTAGATGTTCTAGGGATATAAGCATAGGACATCTAGGGATTGTATGGAACAAGAAAAAACCGAACTTCTCAAAGGCACGCTGGATATGCTGATCCTGAAGGTGGTGGCTTTCGGCCCCATCCACGGGTACGCCCTCTCCCAGAGAATTCAGCAGATATCCAGGGATTTCTTTCAAGTGCCGGAAGGGTCGCTGTATCCCGCGCTGTACCGCCTGGAAGACCGCGGATTGTTGCAAGCCAAGTGGGAAGAGACAGAAACGGGGCGAGAGGCGAAATTTTATACCCTTACGCGAGCGGGACGAAAACGGCTTAGCATGGCGATGGCCAATTGGGGGCGGCTGTCTGAAGCGGTCGCGCTGATCCTCAGTACGGCAGAGTAGGAGTTCCAGTGATGGGTTGGCTCCGTCGTTTATTCCAGAAACCGCTGACGGAAAAGCGGCTGGACTCGGAGTTGCGTTTCCATCTGGAGCAACGCGTCCGCGACTACGTGGCTTCAGGTATGAACCCGGAAGAGGCGCGGCGGCGCGCAAATCTGGCCTTCGGTGGACTCGAACAAGTGAAGCAAGACTGCCGCGAAGCCCGCAAGGAGAGCCACGTTGAGGATTTTCTTCGCGATCTTCAGTACGCCTTGCGCAGCCTGGCCAAGGATCGCCGCTTCGCCCTAATCGCCATTTTCGCCCTCGCGCTCGGCATCGGTGCCACCACCGTGATGTTCAGCGTTATCTATAACGTCGTGTTCGATCCCTTCCCTTACCGCGACTTTCAACACTCCGTCGTCTTTGAGATGCGGGATTTGGCGAGCACGGGCGGCAAAGGCGAAGGCGCGCGCGACCATTACACCATCCCTGAGTTCCTCGCCATTCGCCAGCAAAACCACGTCTTCGAAGACATCGTCGGAAACTATCAGCTGAATGTCCTTTACTCAGACGGAAAAGGCACTCGCCGTTTCCTCGGTGGCTACACCACCGCCAATGGCTTTGACTTTCTTGGAGTTCCACCGATCCTTGGCCGTGTTTTCTCTCCCGAGGACGTCAAGCAAGATGCCCCGCTCGTGTTCATGATGAACTATCGCCTCTGGCAAACGGAGTTCAATGGCGACCTCAAAATTCTCGGCAAGGCTTTTTTCCTGAACGGCAAATCTCGCACACTCGTTGGCATCATGCCGCAGCGCTTCAACGGGTATGGCTCAAGCCTGTGGTTTCCCCTTGGTTTTTATCCCGGCGCCGATGGCACTACTTTCCCCACGAAGGACCCCGACCTTATCTGGGTGCTGGCGCGTCTCAAAAAGGGTGTCAGCCTGCAAGCCGCCGCTGCGGATCTCGATGCCATTCTGCATGGCCTCGCGCAAGCAAATCCCGGGGAGCTTTATCCACCGCGGTTTAAAGTCGTCACACGCACGCTCCTGGACTTCGTCGTCGGTGATTTTAAGAGCACGCTTTACGCCCTGCTTGCTGCCGTCCTCCTTCTGCTTCTGATCGCCTGCAGCAACGTCGGCAACCTGCTGCTCGCCCGGGCCACCGTCCGCGAAAGGGAGATTGCCGTCCGGGCATCTTTGGGTGCCAGCCGCGGGCGATTGATTCGCCAGCTTCTTGTCGAAAGTTTCTTGCTCGCCCTGGCGGCCTGCTTGGCTGGCTGTTTGTTCGCCTATTTCGGAATAAAAGGCTTGGTGCCCATCATTCCGCGCGGTCCCATTCCAGAAGAAACCGTGATCGGTCTGAATCCGGTTGTCCTCCTTCTTGCGCTTGCGATTGCCTTTCTGACCACGCTGATCTGCGGTCTTGCGCCCGCGCTCCACGCCGTTCGTGGCAACCTCCCTCTCTGCATGACCAATGGTAGAAAGGGTGCCGGCGGCAGCGGACGCCATGGGAAGCTCCGCGCCGCTCTTGTAGTCGCGGAAGTGGCTCTCTCGATCGTGCTCTTGACCGGTGCCGGCTTGCTCATGCGCAGTTTTTTCACCCTCACTCATGTAGATTTGGGTTTCAATCCGGAACACATGCTCTACACCCGGATAGTTCCCGCCGCAGACGACCGCTATGACACCGCTGAGAAGAAAAAGCTTTTCTTCGAACAAGTCCTCCAGCGCGTCAGAGCTTTGCCCGGCGTGACCACCGCAACGGTATCTTTGAGCGTGCCTCCGCTAGGGGGTGCCGGTAGCTTTATAACTATCCCGGGGAAAACGCACTCCGAACGGTGGGAGTCCATGGTGGATTTGTGTAGTGAGGGCTACTTTCAAACCCTGGGCCTGCAACTCCTGCGCGGCAGGCTCCTCTCGGAGACCGACATCAACTCCGCTCGGCGCGTGGCCGTGGTCAACCAGGCCTTTGCACGCACTTACTTCCCCGGCGAGGATCCCCTCGGGCAGAAAATTAAATTCGACGTCTTCGACGAATTACCCGAGACGCCGCACAACGCCTATTTCGAGGTTGTCGGCGTCGTCACGGATTTCAGAAACCGAGGCCTGCTGGAACCACCGGCACATGAGGCGTTCCTCCCGTACTCAATCACCGGGTTTGGAGACCGCACCATCTTGGCAAGGACCGTCGTAGATCCGAACGCGCTTCGCGCGAGTGTCCAACGCGAGATTTGGACTGTGGATTCAAACGCAGCAGTCGCGGCCAGCAGGTCGGTCAAAGACCTATTGGCCGAGGAAGCCTACACGCAGCCGCAGTTCGGCATGATCACCATCAGCGCATTCGCCGGAATCGGCCTCGCCCTCGTGCTCATTGGCATCTTTAGCGTAATGGCCTATACCGTTGCGTTGCAGACCCATGAGATCGGAGTCCGCATGGCCCTCGGCGCCCAGCACGCCAACGTCGTGAAAATGGTTCTTGGGAATGCGCTGCGCCTGATCTCTATAGGCATCCTCCTCGGCGTGCTCGTGAGCTTCGGCCTGACGCGTTTCTTGGCAAGCCAACTCGCGGGTGTTTCCGCCACGGACCCCTTGACATTTTCTGCGGTTGTGACCGTCTTCCTCGCTGTTGGCTTGCTGGCGTCTTTACTCCCCGCCCGCCGCGCCGCGGGCATCGATCCCCTCGTTGCACTGCATTACGAATGATCGTCACCGTGTTTGGCTTGTTGCTTGTTTACACAAAAAGGCGGAATTGCAAGAGCTTTTACCAGCGGCCGCGCGGCTCTCGAAATCCGCCGAGCTTCACGGCCTCCCCGGACAAGTGCGGACCACTGGGTTCTGCGACCCCCAGCAAGGTCGTGGGCGAATGCTCGGCAACTCGGAAACTCTCTGCCGCTTACTTTGTCACTCTCCCCGAACTACACATAGACGAAACAACGATCTTCACAAACTGATTGCTGTCGGGCAGCAGAATTGGCAAACCTTACAGCACCTGCTGCACGTCGGGGGGCAGGCTGGTAATCTGGCCGGCCACCACGCGCCAGCCGCTGGGCGTGTTGATATAAACATGCGTGGCACGGAGCTGGTTGCCGATGTGCTGGCCGTTGCGAATGAACCGCGACGACCACAGGCATGTGGCAATCGCGATGTTTTGAAAAACGCGTACTTTGATGTCTGTAGCGTTGAACGATTCGCGCTGCACCGTGGAAGATTGGATAGTGGCGATCCACTGGTCTTTGTTTATCTGCTGGCCGTGCGAGAGCGTGCCGGCAAAATCGTCGCTGTAGACCCGGTGAAAGAAAGTGCCGTTGCCCTGTTGGATGGCGCGCGCGGCTTCTCTTTCGAGGCTGATGACCTCCTGCGTCTCCATTTCAGGATCCCGGGGCCCCTGCTGAGACACGCACTTCTGGATGCATTCCGTTCGCCAGTTCTGTTGCGCTGGCCAGGAGGGAACAAGAACCAACCCAATTGCCAGTACCACCGCGCCCTTAATCTTGATCATGCTGATGCGTCTCCTTCAAGGAGTGACGGAATTCCGTCGGAGCGGCTCGGAAAAGACTCGCCGCTGACATACTCCATGATACGGAAGGAAGATTGCCTCCATCCATTACATGCAGGTTGCGCGTGCCGTCAATGACAAGCCTTCCTTCAGGCACGCGCTCACGCAGGAACAGGCTGGGGGAGATGGTTTGCATCTCCATGCGGCCGGGTTGCGGCATGTTTCATGCAATTTGCAAAAAAATGCAAGACACACGCGTTTTTTTCTGTAACCTATCCCCAAGGGCAGTTATCTTCATCTTGGGGGATCCATGAATAACAATCTGAGCCTGGGCCGCGAAGCGGACATTTCCGGCGCCTTTTCCCGGCGGAGCTTTCTCATCAAGACATCGTGCTTCGGTGCTTTTTATGCGGTAGCGAAGCTGATTCCCTTGCCGGAGCTGGCGAGCGACTCGCGCGTATCGGCCACGCCGATTGTAGACAAAGGGTTCGCCTCGGTTCGAAAAGTGGGGAACGGGCTCTACGCCACAATTTCCGACCCTTCGAAAGGCTTCACCACGATCTGCAACGGCGGGTTTCTCGCCGGGAAAGATGCCGCTTTGTTGATCGAAGGATTTGGTTCGCCGGGAGGCGCATCCTTCCAAATGGACGCCTTGCGCATGGTAAGCCAAGTGCCGGTGAAGGGCGCGCTGGATACTCACTATCATTTCGACCACTCGATGGGAAATTCCTTTTACGGCGCGAATGGCGTGCAACTCTGGGCTCACGCCGCTGCCGCCAAACGCATCGTTGATAATTACTCACCGCTGCAAGGCGCGGACAAAGCGGCGGCGTTGGGGCCGCTTGAAAAGCGCGTCAAGGATGCCAAGTCAGATGCGGAGCGGGCGCACGCGCAAAGCGATCTGAACGCGGTAACCGGACTTTTCCAGATTGCCAATTCCAACGTGATTGGCCTGCCCAATCGTCCGATTGATCCCGCCAAGCTGCCCATGTCCATTGACCTCGGAGGTCTCACCGCTGTGCTGGAGTCCTACCCCGGGCATTCCGGAACAGACATCATCGTGCGCGTCCCGGAACAGAATGTTGTGTATACCGGCGATCTGTTATTCAGCGGTTGGTATCCCGTCTGCTTCGACGAGAAAGCCACCGTTTCCGGCTGGCGCGACACCTTGAAAAAATTTGCCGCGTTTGACAAGGACACCCTGTTCGTCCCCGGGCATGGCCAGATTTGCGGCCAGGAGGGCATCGCGACGCTCCGCGAAGTGTTCGACGACATCGCCGGGCAAGCCGAAAAAATGTACCATGCCGGAGTTCCGGCTGAAGAAGCGCAGCACCGCTACGTGGTGCCTGAAAAGTTCAAGAACTTCCCCGTCTATTCCTGGGGCTTCACTATCGGTCCAACCATCACCAAGCTTTACGCCGAGTGGCAGGGAAAATGAACCATGATGGACGTCGGTAATTGGGATAATCTGCCGAACTAATGCTTTGCTTGTTTGGCGAGGTCCCAGCCTTCCACGACAACCGCTTGATAAGCCCTGTCGGTGCGGACCGCATCCTGCACGAGATCCTGAATTCTCTTCATCATTTGTTGCGCACGCGGATCATCGGGACTCAATTTTCCAGCTCCACCCTGTGAAGACCGCAAAGACTCTACTTCCTTCAAAATCTGCTTCATCTCCTGAAAAAGTTCCCGCCCGTGTGAAACGTAAACCTCTTTCGCAGAAAAAAGTTTGTCTTCCCAATTGCGGCGGTTGGGAAAGTCCACGTCATTATCAAGGAGAGCAGCTTTTGCGAGGGTCGCGCGGTCCAGTGGCGCCAATTTGTCCAGAGCGGCTTCGGCCTGCTCTAGTTTGGCCAGGCCGCGCGCGGTCGCGCTCGCACCATCGGAGCTTTGCGCGCTTCCTAGGTCGCCCAGCCCCGCACCGCTTAGCCCCTTGCTCGATGGAAGCGTATCGTCGGTGATCACTTTCTTCGACGTCGCGTTGTTTTTTTCTTTGTCCTTACGAGCTTGCCGCGCCACATCGCCCAGCGATGGTTGAGATGGTTGATCTTGGGCCGGTGGGTCTTGCGCGCGTGCGGGCGCCGTAGACATCAGCAGCGATAGAAAACTTGCCAGGAAAGTCAGTTTTCGCAACACGATGGCCTCCGTGTCGATATGCCGTCTTATTTGGGAAGGCGCGATTCCCTTCATCATGCTCTCTCGCTGCGCAAGATCGAGCCATAGATCTAAGGTACCCGTTTGGCCAAAGCGCCAACATTTGCTCCTACCCACCACCTCTCAAACTTGACAGCAGGGCCGTGTTTTTTTCATTGCCTGGCTGGCCCTTGCGGACGGCGGGAGATTTCCAGCGCCATGTTGCGCATCTCCTCGTGGATGAGACCGTTGGTGGCGAGGATGACGGGGCCGCCGAGTTGGTAGGGATTTCCGGCAAAATCGCTGACTTTTCCGCCCGCTTCTTCGATGAGCAGGACGCCCGCGGCGGTGTCCCACTTCTGGAGACCAAATTCCCAGAAGCCGTCGAAGCGGCCGGCGGCGACAGAGGCGAGGTCCAACGCAGCGGAGCCATCGCGGCGCACGCCGTGAGAGTGCTGGGTGAAGTCACCGTAGTATTGAAGGTTCGGGCTGGCCTTGCGGTTGCGTACCGGAAAGCCGGTGCAGAGCAGGCTGGTGGAAAGTGTGGCGACTTTGGAGACGTGGATTTTTTTGCCGTTGAAGGCGGCGCCTTGGCCGCGCGCGGCGGTGAAAAGTTCGCTGTAAAAGGGATTGAAGACCGCGGCGGCCAGAAGCGTATCGCGCTGGGCGAGCGCAATCGAGACGCAAAAGCACGGATATCCGTGCGCGAAATTGGTGGTGCCGTCGAGCGGATCGACGTGCCAGCGAAATTCCGAAGCTGAGGCGCTTTCATGCCCGGTTCCCTCTTCGGCGGCGATGGCATGGTCGGGAAAATACTTGGTGAGACGCTCGACGATGAACCGTTCCGAACGCTTGTCGGCTTGGGTGACAAGATCCACTTCGTCGCCTTTGTAGGCAAGGTCCAGCGGGCGCGATAGTTCTTCGATGAGGATCTTGCCGGCTTCCTGGGCGATTTCGACGGCGGCTTCGAGATAGTTCTTCGGCACTGGCAAGTCCTCGGGTGGTTCGCTTCACGCCAAGCTCGGGCGCAGCTTGCCGCGGCGGCATTCTCCACTTTACCATTGGCTGCAACCGGGTTTGCCTGCAGCGGAAATGAGCGGCAGGGGGCCCCCCACCCCGGGTGGTTTTTGGCAAAGAGTGCGGAAGCGCTTGAAAAGAAAAGAGTTGAGTTTTTGTTGCGTGCAAAAGAGTGCGCAAGGGCGTGAAAAGACAGGGGATAGGGAAAGGTCTGCACGTCGAAATGTCTGCACGTCGGCGTGTCCCAAAACGGGAAGAATACCCCCACACCCCCCGTGTTTTCGTAAGAACGGCAAGTAAAGGACTTGCGGGATACGGAACTTGGAAGAGTGTACGGAAGATGGGAGGAAGTGGAATTGATCCATAGTCCGGAGTGAGGCCTCCCCCCACTGTTTTTGAAACAATATGATTGCAAAGGGGTTAGAGGGTGGGGGTCGGCAAAAAAATATGAAAGGAAAGGATTTACGGGATAGGGGAAAGGGAATAAGGGCTAGGGTCAGGAAGGAATCCGGGGATCGGCGAGGATGGGATTCGACTCTTTCCGGCAAGGCCGGAATCTTCGATCGAGGCTCAGAGTAAACAAACACGGAAGAGGATAGCATACCTTAATTAAGATGTTAAGTGTTTTACATCGAATGGTCGAAAATGAGGGTTGAACGGTTATTAGGACGGGTGAATGGTTTTCGTGGATGCGAGGCAAGATAAGGGTACTTCCCGTCTGCCCCGCGGTTTCCGTGGCTTCATCCCCGGTTTCGAGGATTCCAGCGCCGCCCTGGTTTGTTATTGAAAAGGCGTCGTCGTTGATGCTATGAAACGTGATGTGTCCGACCTCGAATCTCTCGCCCACGAACGTTTCAGCGAATTGACTGCGGCCGAAATCGAACTCTTGCGGAAGGCTGATAAAGGCGAATTCGCCTTCTGCGGCCCAAGTATGTACGACGAGGACCCTGCCAACGACCCGTCACAGGCCGATGAATGGGGACACGACCGCGAGATCCGCGCGGATTTGGTTCGCTGGCTCTGTGTCAACCGCGTCGCCAGGGAGATGGTGGACCCTAAGGGGCTTCAAGTATACGGCGCAAGAATACCGGACGCACTCGACCTCGTCTCCGTCATAGTGCCGTTCCCGTTTCAACTTGCTCATTGCCGATTGCTGGCCGCATTCAATTTGATCGACGCGGAGATTCCTGGAATCAATCTCGATGACAGTTGGGTGAATTCCATTGTGGGCGACGGGGCAAGAGTAAGGGGTCATATTTTCTTACGCGCAGGCTTCCGCTCTAGCGGCGGTGTTCGATTCCCATCCGCTCGAATCGGTGGTTTTTTCGATTGCTCCGGCGGATCGTTCACGAATCTGCCCCTACAGGGAGCGAAAGAAATCCGTCCCGCCTTGGAGATCGGCGGCGCAGTCGTCGGGGCTGGAGTTTTCTTGCGGAATGGCTTCCGCTCTGATGGCGAAGTGCGCCTCCACCGAGCGCGAATCGAAGTCGATCTCGACTGCAGAGGCGGTACGTTTACGAACCCCCCGGACGAAAAAGTTGGCGGCAGTGGAAAGGCGCTTACCGCCGACGGCGCTACGGTGGGAGGTTCGGTCCATTTTGCCACCGGCTTCAGCGCCAAAGGAGAAGTGCGATTGCTCGGCGTCCAAATCGGTTCCAACCTCTACTGCCAGGGTGGAAAATTCGAGAACCCCGAACGGGCGGGAACAGATGGAGTCAGCAAGGCGTTAATTCAGGGAACTGGAATAGCGCTCAATGGCGATGGCATCGACGTGGGTGGAGGGTTGTTTCTCCGTGAGGGCTTTTGCGCCGAGGGCCAGGTGAGATTGGCAAGGAGTCGGATCGGATTGGACCTCGACTGCAGAAAAGCCACGTTCAAGGGAGAGTTATTTGCGGAGGGCGCGAAGATCGGAGGGGCCCTATTCTGGACGGGTCTTACCTCTCCGCTGACCACAAAACTCGACTTGATGAATGCTTCAGTAGCGGTGGTCGTGGACGATGCTCAGAGCTGGCCGCCGGCCGGAAATTTAAGACTCGATGGGTTTGTGTACGAGCGAATTTATATCGGACCGAAGGATGCGAAGGCGCGGCTCAAATGGCTTGAACGCCTCAAGGAATTTGCGCCACAGCCATTTCGCCAACTCGCCAAGATCCTTAGAGAGGAAGGCGATTACGTCGGCGCGCGGGATGTCTCCTTCGAAATGGAACGGCTGCGCCGAAAGAAGGAAGGCATAACCAGCCTTCAAAGACTTTGGAGCGGCGTCCTGAGATGGACGATTGGCTTCGGCTATTACCCGGGCTGGGCTCTAAGGTGGCTGTTTGGATCGATGCTTCTAGGACTAATCGTTTACTGGAGCGGGTACTCCGTTGGGAGCATGGTCCCAACCGACACGGCTGCCTACTGCGCCTTCAAGCAGAATCACGAGTCGCTTCCGGCACACTACGAACATTTCCATGCCTCCATGTACTCGCTCGAAAACTCTTTCCCATTAGTGAAGCTCGGTCAGATTGACCGCTGGCAGCCCGATCCAAGCCCTCAACGCCTAGTGAAACGCATCTGGCACTTTCCGTTCTCCTTGTCTATTTGGATTAGTCTTGCGGGATTTCTTCGCTGGTTCCGCTGGGGACAAATTCTCTTCGGCTGGCTCTTTGCCACGCTAGGCATTGCCGGCGTCACTGGACTCATTAGAAGGGACTGAAACTCGCGGACATTCCAGGTCAGCAAAATATCTGGCAGGTGGGCCAGCCTTTGGTGCTTTGTTTTTGTGCGGAGGCGTGGCGGCAATTCAGAAAAAAAAGATGGCGTCCGATGAGAAGGTCAATTGGCTTTTCTTCGTGCCGGGGAAGCCGCACGGCAGGCACGGCGAATCATAAGCAGGGCGGTCGTACGAATGCTCGAAGCGAAGCTCCGGGCGAAGGACGATTGTTGTTCCGATCCAATGCCCCCATCCGAGAAGATGCTCCGAATACTTCGTCTTCGTGCCGGTACGCTGGCCCTGCTTATCGTCGAAGAACTCGTTTCGAATCGTGAGGTAGTCGTGCTTGGAGAACTGCTTCTCCACATAGTTGACCACGGCCTGCTCGGAGGAAGTGCAGGTCAGCGCGGTGGGACTGTTGCAAAACGCGCCGTTGGCGCCGTTGATGAGGAGCGACGCTGATGCCGGAGGCGCCGACGGACCGACGTTGGGCGTTTGCTTTTCCCACATGTACCACCACTCCGTGGCGGTGTGCCAGGAAGAGTTGCCGAATTTGTGGTACCAGGTGTAATAGACACTTTGCAGGTTGTTGTAGGCATACTTGCCGGAGTTGAGCGAATTCACGCAAGCGTAATGATTATCGCGGCCTTCCTGCCAGTTATAAATCACGCAGCCGTTGAAGGTGGGCTTGGCATCCGGCTCTCCGACCCACGGCGCGACGTCATTCCCTGCTGAGAGCCCCAGCTGCACCATCCAATGTTTGCTCAATCTTGTGGTCGTGTTGATCCCCGTTTGCGTGTAGGCGTCAAAGGTGTAGAGAATGGAATGGCTGTAGGTGTAATTATTCGGGGCCAATTGCGCTTCGATGTCCGGCAGCGAAATATACCGGCCGATACGAACGTTCATACCTTCCGCCACGTGCGGAAAGTAAAGATCCACGTAGGCCATCACAAGGTCGTATCCATACTCGTAATTCTTCCCCAGGAGCTGGTTGCTGAAATATCCCTTCCCGGTGGTGAAGCGGTAATCCAGTCCATACAAATTTGTGACGCGGAATCCCCAGTCGAAGTGATCGGTTTGCACCGTGTCGGGCTGGCGCTCGATGTAGAGAACCTGTTGATCCGGAATACATGCATCAGGAACTTCGGCGTAGGCCTCCGGAAAATTCGCGAATCTGGACTTGTGCGAGGTACTGACGTTGCAGCCGGCATTGAGCCAGCCGTAAATCTGCACACCGCTCTTCTTCCATGCTTCCCCGTGTGGACCACTCCACAGAGCCTGCATCAACGGTGACGATTGCGTCCACGGAGCGCCGATAACGACGGAACCTCCGTAGGGCCAATCGGAAAAGGGGAACGGCGGACCGTCGACTGGCGCCGCATTCCAACGCCTTACCGGTGGCGGATCGCCGTTAGCCGGTGTCGCTTTCCAGTCATCCGCATAAGCTTTGAAAAAACGCCGCATGAAGCTGCCTGGCTTTGTCTTCTGAGACTCAACTGAAGACGAAGCGCCGGCGCCAAGCGTCAAGTCCGTTTCTGCACTTTTGCCTGGGGTAAGATCGAGGGTAATTATTCGCGAGCCGACAAAGCCTTCTTTCTTTGCATCCAGCCGGTAGCGCCCAGGTTTGAGGCTTTCGAATGAGAATCTTCCGTCAGGGCCGCTGGTGACCACTCGATCGAAATTTTCGTCGACGCCATGAACAAGCACTTGCGCCTGCGCCAACGGAAGCAAGCCGGCGGGGCTTCGCGTGATGCCGTGAATATCGCCCGAAGTCGATTGACCACGCGCTATAGGACTGAAGAGGGACACAACATTGAGCAACGAAAGGCCGGCCAACAGGATCAGGCGCAACAGGGGTCTATGAGCCATGCGTTCCGCGAATTCTCCGGCTACAACGATAAAACGGGAGGCATAAGGAACTTGTAAGGCCTGCTGAAAAAATTTGTCTGGGTTAAATCAGTTTTTTGACTGCAAGGCGGCTTAGCCATTCGCTTTGATTTCACCAAGGCATCGAGAGGCTGAAACGCTGGAAGGCCGGGGAAAGGGCGAAGGTGGCGACGTGAAGTCGCCGCTACAAGAGCGAAAACTTACTGCGGGCCCTTCGAGGCTCAGGGTAAACCGGTTAGGTAGGACTTGCGGTGGCGGACGTGGTAGGTGGCGGGGTCGACGGTGACTACGATGGAGCGGTAGGTGTTGGCGGGGCCGCGGGGAGTGGGGTAGTAGGCGAGGAGATATTGGGTGCGGAGCTCGCGGTCGATGCGGTCGAAGATGGCGCCGAGTTCCTGGGGCGTGTCGGGGTAGAACATGGCGCCGCCGGTGGTATCGGTCATGGTTTCGAGGGCGTGTTCGCCGGCGGTGTTGCGGCCGCTTTCGTTTTTCACCGGGCGGATGACGATGGTGTAAAGAAGCGTGCTGGAGAGGACGGCTTCCTTGCGGGCGGCGTCGAAGTCGGAGGTGCTGGTGGTTTCGCCGGCGTCGGTGACCAAGATGATGACGCGGCGGCGGTCGGTGCCGCGGCGGGCGAGAGCGCGCGAACCGAGAAGCACGGCGTCGTAAATGGAAGTGCCGGCGCCAGCGGGCATCTTACGAACAGCGGATTGCAGCTCGGCTACGTTATCGGAGAACGATGCGAGCTGGGTGATGTTTTCATCGACGGCGAAGACGGCAAGGCGGTCGCCCGGGCGCAGCACCTGGCGGATGAAGTGGGCGGCGGCTTCCTGCTCGAAGGTGATTTCCTTGTGGGCACTGAGGCTGGAGTCGATCATGATGGCGAGGTCGAGCGGCTGAGAGGTTTCCGGCTCGAACTTGTCAATTTTCTGTGCGACGCCTTCTTCAAAGAGTTGGAAGGCTTCCTTGGGGAGGTCGGGGGCGGGGCGGTTCTTATCGTCAAGGACGCTGACGAGGACGTTGACGAGATTGACGTTGACGCGGATGCGGCCGCGCTGGGAAGCGGCGTCTTGCGCATCGCTCGCGGGGGCGGGCGTAGTGGGTTGGACGATTTTTCCGGGCTCGCCGTCGGGAGCGGACGTGGGGGATGCGGTGGAAGTAGGAGTCGTGCTCGACTTGGGAGTCGGGCTGGCGGTCGCGGTGGACTTGGGCTTCTGCGCCCACGGAGGACGGTCGGACTGGGCTTGGCTGAAGGCAATCGCCGCGAAGAGCAGCGCTGGGACGGCGAAGAGCGGAGTGAGGTAGAGGCGAAAGGGTGTCATCGACGTTGGGAATTAAGATGCAGGTTTCGCGCGTGGCGTGGCCAGGGGTGCGGGGGGGAGTTCGCCGTCGGCCCAGACGGCGCCATCTTCGAAGTACTCCTTTTTCCAGATGGGCACGGTGCGCTTGAGAGTGTCGATGGCGAAGCGGCAGGCGTCAAAGGCGGCGGCGCGGTGGGGGGCGCTGACCGCGATGAAGACGCTGGTTTCACCGATTTGGAGGCGGCCAAGGCGGTGCACGATGGCGACGCGATGGATGCGGTATTTTTCGTGGAGCTGGGCGCCGATTTCGCGCATTTTGGCGAGGGCCATGGATTCGTAGGCTTCGTAGTCGAGGTAGAGAGTGGGGCGATTGTGGGATTGGTTGCGGACGAAGCCGTCGAAGGTGACAATGGCGCCGTCGTCGGGCGCTCGGACTTGGCGGGTCAGCGCGGCCATGTCGATGGGCTCGCGGACCAACTGGTAGAGGTCATCGTGGGGGAGGGGCGCCATAGGGATGGATCAGCCGCCGCTTACGGGGGGGAGAAAGGCGACTTCGTCGCCGGAACGGAGCGGCGTGTCCCAGGCGGCAAATTCCTGGTTGCGCGAAGCGACTACGGAGGAGCGGTATTTTGCAAGCTCGGGATGGCGCGCGGCATAGAGGGCGAAGAGTTGCTCGATAGTGGCGGCGTCGGCTGCAAACTCGGCGGAGTCCCCGGCTTGGCCGACGAGTTCCTTGAGGCGACCGAAAAAGAGGACTGTTACGCGAATCGTTTGGGAGACTGGCGGCACAGGGGAATTGTAACCCGCGTCGCGCAAGTGGGCCAGCGGCATAGGCGAAACCTGTCCTATTCCGCAACCTTGCAACACTTGATCTGCTCAGGATGACGGAAGGTTCGACACCAACGTCCAGTCAAGAAGCTTTGAAAGTATCAATCGCTTGACCGCGGACTGCGCGTTGCGTAGCGTGCAGGGAGCCGGTCTTTTGTCCCAGCCAGACAAGGAAACACGAAGAGGAAAAAGATGAAGGTTCTGGTGACAGGTGCATCGGGCTTGGTGGGGACGGCGCTGGGGAGTGCGCTGGCGCGCGCGGGGCACACCGTGTGCCGATTGGTGCGGCCAGAGAGCGCGGCCAGCGAAGGGCCGAAAGAAGGGTTCGCGGTGGCGTGGAATCCGGCGACGGGAGAATTGGGCGGGGCGGGCGTTGGCGCGGATGCAGTTGTGAATCTGGCGGGGGCGTCGATTGCGGGCGGGCGGTGGACAGCGGGACGGAAGGCGCTGCTGCGGTCGAGCCGTGTCGATACGACGCGGGCGCTGGTGGGGGCGCTGGCGAAAATGAACGCGCGGCCGAGCGTGCTGGTGTCGGCATCGGCGATAGGAATTTACGGCAATCGCAGCGACGAAACGCTGACGGAAGAGAGCAACGCGGGAATTGATTTTCTGGCGGGCCTGGCGCAAGAGTGGGAAGCGGAAGCGCGGAAGGCCGAGGCGCTGGGGATTCGCGTGGTGCTGGCGCGGTTCGGGATTATTTTGGCGCGCGAGGGCGGAGCGCTGCCGAAGATGATGCTGCCGTTCAAATTTGGCGCTGGGGGAAAGCTGAGTTCCGGGCTGCAGTGGATGTCGTGGGTGTCGCTCGAAGACGTGGTGGGGATTTTGCGATTGGCGATCGAGAACGCTTCGTTACGAGGTGCGGTGAACGTCGTGGCACCGCAACCGCTGCAAAACGCGGAGTTCACCTATTTGCTGGCGAAGGCGATGCACCGGCCGGCGCTGTTTCCTGCGCCGGCGTTTGCGCTGCGGCTGGCGCTGGGTGAAATGGCCGACGCGCTGCTGTTATCCAGCCAGCGCGTCGCACCGCGAGCGTTGGAAAAAGTTGGCTACCGCTTCCTGCACGCGGACTTGAATTCGGCCCTCACAGCTGTACTTGCGAAAAGTTAAAAAGATTCCTGGTCTACTTTTGTACGTTGATGGTGACAGAGACGCGCAGCGTGCGGCCGTTGAGCGGATCGGTGGACACCAGATTTTCCGAGGTTTGCCCGTCCTTGAGAATGAGGTTCTCGGAAGTTCTGAATTGACGGACGAGGGGCAGGCCATTGGGTTCGGAGACCAACCGCTCACCCTCTGAGGATTTGTTGGGATAGAGCATGGACCGGTCAAAAATCAAGTAAAGATGAAAGCGGCCGTCGTCCTCGGACTTGATGCCGCAATCGATGTTCGAGCCGATATCCATATAGGTGGTTTTCTGGTCTTTGCCTTCCGTCTGGATGGGAACGCGGATGCCGGTCCGCAAACTGGTTGAGTAATTGCCACCGATCTTTTCATCGGTGATCACCGTGAAGGCGTACGGCATGCTGGAAATTTTCTTGTCGCCGTCATACTCGGTGAAGACGATCTGCACCTTCACGGGAGTTGGAACTTTCACGCGCTCCTCGGCCTTGGGCTTCTCCTGAGCGCGCAGTTGGAGCGCGGGCAGGCAAAGCGCGCCGAGCAAGAACAAATAGGACAATTTTTTCATTACATTCCTCCTGGGTGACTCGAACCGTTCTGAGATTTGAGGCTGTTCGCGGAAGTCATTGCGATATCTCTTCCGCTAAGGGCTTGACGTCAAGCTCGGCAATTTGGATCGGAGCAACTTGCAAGAGCGCTAAAACTGTCGCGTCGGCATCTTTCGCAACAAGGGGAGCGCGCTTCTGAAGCCGCCACTGCTCGGCATAATTGGCCAACAAGACTTCCTGGTCCCGGGGAACGAGCACTTCCGGCATGGTCTTTCCCATCGGAGACGTTGCGTGTTCCGCAGGATTCCGGGCGATAGCGACTTGATGTGGCGAGTCAGAATTCTTCACCGCGGGCGGTACAACGACAGGAATTTGATTCTGCGGTGAAGGCGTTACCTTCGGCGGCTCGCTTGAATTCCCCGCCGTCTCGACCGGGCTTTGGACGGTACTCGGCCGCCAGACCGCGCGCGTGACGAAGAGGGCAACGATGATGGCCGCGGCACTCGCCAAAACAAGCCAATTCGCAGCCCAGATGCGGCGGGGAGCAGATGCCTTATCGAGGCGGGCGCGGACGCGCGGCAGAAGAGACGCGGGTACTTCGGCGTTGGCGGCGACATGCAGGCCGGCGTCGATAGAGGCGAAGAAGGATTGCTCCTGCTCGAATGCGGCGCGGCACGCGGCGCAGCCTTCGAGGTGCGCGCGCAGTTCACCCCGCGGCTCGGAACCGCTGGCCACGGCGTCGATCAACGCTTCTTTATAATGTTGGCATGGCATCGCAACTTCTCCGCTAACTGTCTTCGCGCATAGAAAATTCGGGACTTCACCGTGCCCGTGGAAATACCCAGCATGGACGCGATTTCATCGATGGTGTGGCCTTCCATGGCCGCGAGTAAAAGGACCAGGCGCAATTTTTTGGGCAATTCCGCGAGCGCTACGTCAAGATGCGTCTGGAACTCGTTCGAAGCGGCAAGGTCCTCGGCGTTCACCGCAGGCGGATGATGCTCCGGCTGCGACCAAAGCGTGTCGCGCAATTCGCGGCGTTTCGCAGAGCGCAAACGGTCGAGCGCTAGACGAAACGCGATGCGAACGAGCCAGGCGCGGAAGCGGTTGCGGTCGCGCAAGTGCTCGAATCGCCGATAAGCCCGCAGCAAGGCTTCCTGCGCCACATCCTCGGCGTCGGCGGAGTTGCGTAGAACGCCCCGGGCCACGCGATAGGCAAGCGGGCCGCACTCGGCGAGGCGCTGTTCGAATTCGCGCCGGATGTCAGTCTGGGCTGCCTCGTGCTCCAGCTCACCCCCGGCTGTGCGACCTGGTTGGACCAGAACCAGCTCCTGCATGGGTTATCCTGCGCGGGCTTCGGAAACCCGCCCTCTCCGTACATTTGACTAGACGCCGCCTCATACGGAATGGTTCAGCGCGAATCGTCAATTCTGGGCGTTAGGACGTTTGGGACTAGATGCCCAGTTGTATGAGCAGGTTCTCGAGGTTGGAATCGTCGACGACAGCTTGACGGGCTGGCTGGCCTTCCGGCGGGGCCTCGACGGAGCCTTCATCGAACGCCTGAAACAGGCGCATTTTGGCGACGGCGTACTCCTCGCTACTGGAAAGTGGGCGGCCGTTCTGCTTTGCCCAAGCGTCGAGCGCGGACTGCTTGACGAAAATCTTGAAAGGGAAGGCGGAACGACGGTCAGAGGAGACCACGTACGTAAATTCGCCTCCGGGAGTGCTGCCCTGTGGCGCGCGATTTCCTTCGAAGAAGTAGTACTGGTAGACGAACCCGTCAGCGGCAGAGTAGCTCTTGACGCGACGGACGGCATCGGGGCGAGGCATTGGCGGATTATTGGAGGCGCGGCGGCGGAAGTCAACGGAGGAATTTGCGGCGGAAGTAGTTCCACTATGAAACAGCGTTCCGCCCTCTGGTTCCAAATCAGAACGAGGTTTGTCCAAAGTGAAACCTGCAGAAACGCTTTTTCAAAGTGCCAGCGCGGCTCACTTAGTTTTGGGGTATCGGCAATCTGCTGATTTTGTGGGGCTTCTTACCGTGAGTTCTTGACTCCGGCTTGCCAATCTTCTTTCTTGCTGCTATTTCTTCGCTGGCCCTCCGCCTGCATTTGGGAGGGCATGTGCTCCCTCTCGCATAGTAAAGGAAGACAATCCAGAACGACGACGATTGTGGTCTTCGCACTTCTTGCGGAGTGGGCATGGTCGCTTGGCTGTACTGCTGGTAGCGTGTCGGCGCCACCTCCGCCTCCTCCAACAATCGTGGTCACTTTGACGCCAACGAACGCATCTGTCGTGCTCGGGAACCAGACGACGTTCACGGCCACGGTCACAAACACAGCGGACACGGTCGTCAGTTGGAGCGTTAACACTGTCCTGGGCGGAAATTCGACTCTCGGAACGATCACCTCTGCGGGAGTGTACACGGCGCCACCAAACCTTCCTTCTCCTGCGACGGTCCAAGTCACGGCCACGAGCCACGCCGATGCGACAAAATCCGCCACGGCAAGCGTGGCGGTCACGAGCGACATCACGCTGAACGTGACGCCGAATCCGACAAGCGTGGAACTCGGCGCGTCACAAGCATTTCAAGCCACGGTGACGAGCAGCGGGCATCCGGACGCCTCGATTCGATGGAACCTCTCAGGCCCGGCGTGCGTCGGCGGGTGCGGAGCCGTGGATGCCAGCGGCAAGTACACTGCACCGCAGATTCTTCCCTCGCCTGCCAGCGCGACGCTAACGGCGCAAAGCGTGGCCGATCCTTCGAAGCAGATTTCCGCGGCGGTGGCCATCACCAGCAATTTTTCCTTGCAACTCTCAGCGCCCTCCAGCGTGCCGGCCTCAGGGACGGCCACGATCGTCGCGACAATGACGCCTGTTCCCGGTTCGAATCCAAGCACATTACTGGCCTGGGCGCTCAGCGGCCCGGGCTGCAGCGGCAGCTCCTGCGGGACATTGACGGTCATCACCACGCAATCCGCCAACGGAAGCAGCATCTCGGATTCGGCGACGTACACCGCTCCGGCCACGGCACCAAGCCCGAACTCCGTTACGGTGACGGTAACTCCGCAAGCGGATGCATCGAAAAAAGCGCAAGCGACGTTGTCGATTCAGACCGGCGCCAGCGTGAGCGTTTCGCCTTCGACGGCGACGCTGGCGGCGAATCATCGCGTGACGCTGAGCGCGCAGGTCAGCGGAACTTCGAATGCGGGCGTGCTTTGGAGCGTGAACGGAATTGCGGGAGGAAATACAACATTTGGACAGATTTGCGCGATCGGTTCGAATCCCTGCCAGACGGTGACGAGCACCACCACTCCACAGGTGGATTTCGTCGCGCCCGGCGCCATTCCTTCGCCGAATCCGGTGAGCGTTTCGGCCGTCAGCACGGCCGATTCCACGAAAAGCGCGAGCGCGCAGATCACGGTCATCAATCACGTACTGGTGTCCGTGCAGCCAGGAAGCGTCACAGTGCCGCCGCTGGCCGTGCAGAGCTTCACGGCGTCGGTGCTGGGCACCAGCAGCCAGAACGTGGTTTGGCAGGTGCAGGGTACGGCGTGTTCGGAGGCGGGCGCCTGCGGAACGATTACTCCGAGCGGAACTTTTACCGCGCCCGGCGCTGCACCCACTCCCGATGCGATTCAAGTCGTGGCCGTCAGCAGCGATGATACTTCGCAGTCCGGGATTGCGAACGTGGCGATTTCCACGGGCGCGAACATTCTCACGCTGCATCCGTCCAGCGTGTACGCAGGCGCAGCCCAGGGCTTTACGCTGCGCGTGGATGGCAGCGGTTTTGCGGCGTCGAGCCCCGGGCCGGGTTCTGCGATGCTCATCGGCGGCACCGCGAGGATCACGACGTGTACTTCCGCGCTGGAATGCACGGCTCCGGTCACGGCTGCGGACGTCGCTGCGGCGGGCAGCGTTTCCGTGCAAATACAAAACCCAAACGGGGCAAAATCAAACGCTGTCGCGCTGATCGTCGCGGCGCCAAACATTTCCGATGAAGTGATTGCGCTCAGCAGCAGCGCTCCAGCGGCCACCGGGAAAGACATCGTCGTGGTGGACCCGACGACGGCCGGAGTTTCCGTTCCTGGCAACGACTTGGACTTAAATGTCGCGGCACTGGGCACATTTAATACCGCGAACAATTCCTGTGCGCTGGGCGGCAACGCGATTCCCTTGCCGCGGCCCGCGAGCGGGACATCGACCGCGGACATTTGCCTTTTTTCGCAAAGCGGGCTGGACACCAGCATGGCCTACACGGTGTCCGGACCCGGCGACGTCGCAGTCATCGCCAAACTGCCGGCGGGGCTGGGGATTATCCACCTCGCGCTGCAAGTTCCCGCGGCTGCCGCCACCGGCGGGCGCACGCTTTTCATTCAGAACACCAATCTGGACAAGACCGCGGCGAGCGGCGTGCTGGAGGTGCGTTGAAATGAGCTTTGTGCAACGGCGGAGATTCTTGTGGATTCTGTTCCTGACGGCGCTGGCGATTGCGGCGAATGCCACGACACTTTCCCGGCTGCGTTTCGAAGAACTCGTGAAACAGGCAACGGCGGTGGCAAGGCTCCGTTGCCTTAGCGTGGAAAGCCGCTGGCAGGATGGGGAAATTTGGACCGAAACGCGTTTTGAAACTGTGGAAGTAAACAAAGGCCTGCTTCCGGGCGTGGTCAGCGTTCGAATGCTCGGCGGAAGCCTTGGAAATCTGCATTCGCGCGTCGAGGGAGTGCCGGGGTTCCGTCCCGGTGAAGAAGCTTACGTGTTTCTTTGGGGGCGCGAAGGCGAACCGTTCCGCGTGCTGGGATGGTCGCAAGGCACGTTTCGAATCACGCGCGATCCACAAACGGGAGCGGAACGTGTCACGCAAGATTCGGCGGCGGCACCAATTTTTGATCCTCTCACGCGGCAGTTCCGGCACGGTGGAATTCGCAATCTGCCGGCGGCGATTTTTCAGTTGAAACTGCGGAAGGCGCTGCAGTACGAAACGCCTTGAGGGATTTGACCTCGAAGGATGGAGCAGTGCGCGGGCGAGGATGAGGGGATTTCAACACAGAGTTCACAGAAAAAAGAGAGGAATCAACGCTCTCGTGCAAAATTGATGACGCGAGATCGGCGAGGGAGAAAGTTAATGAGGGAACGCCTCAAAAAAATCGGGACGGGCACCTTCGCGATGCTTTACGGGATTTGGTTTGCCTCCATGGCGCAAGCCTATTCGTTCGACATGATCGTGCCAGATGTACGGCAACCGGCGGCGCTATCAGGCGGGTCCGCGTGCCCGGTTCGCGCGCATCAGTTGACGGCGGCGGGGAGTATCGCCGTTCGATGGAGCACCGCGCTGAATACCAATCCGGTCACCATCCTGACGCAGAACCAGACCGCGAGCGGGCGGCTGACGGAGATTGAACAGGTGATTGCGCAGTCGCTAGCGATTTGGACCAGCATGAGCGGCACGACGCTCGTTCCGGCAACCTTCGCGCCCCTTGCTCGAACGGCCACCCAAAATGCCTGCGGTACCGATGGGCTGAATTCCATTTGCTTCGATCAGGCGGACATGGCGTTTACGCCAGGAGTGCTGGCGTTCACAAGAGTGATCGCTACCGATCGCCTCGGAGCACAAGTGGGCGGCAGCGCGGTTGCAACCCAGTTGGGGCAGATTCTCGACGCGGATATTTATTTCAATCCGGGCGATTCGAACACGGCGTATGCCACTCCGCAGGCGCTGGCGGCCAATCCAAAAGCGTATGATCTCGAATCGTTGCTGACTCACGAGCTGGGGCACTTTCTGGGCTTCAGCCATTCGGCAGTTTGGAGCGCGATCATGTTTCCCTATGCGCCGACGCCCGGAACATTCAGCGGCATGCGCCCGACAACGCAGCAAGCCGATGCGCCGCTGGGCGATGATGACCGGACGGGATTGCGCGTTCTCTATCCCGATCCGGCGGACACCGTGCACCATGGATCGATCAGCGGGAGGATTTCTCCTGCGAATCCTCTGGCGCTTCCGGCATCGCCGGTGGGCGTGACGGGCGTCTTCGGCGCGCAGGTGGTCGCCGTGGATGCGGCGAACGGCGCAGCTGCAGGAGCAGCGATCGGCGGGTGGAGTTGCGCGGCTCCAGGCCCGGCGCAATTTGACGGCACGTATCAGATCGATGGACTGGCGGTGGGGCACAATTACACTGTTTATGCGGAAGCGCTGAATGGCGCCGTGGATCCTTCGCAGTTCGATAATGCGACTGCTTCGCTGTGCAGGAATGTGGTTACCGACGCGGGCTGGCCGCCGCTGCTCGGATGCGTTGTGCCGACCGTGGACGCGAGCTTTACAACGAGAACTAGGCCGGGACCGTGAAGAGGCAGTTTTGTTTTCGGTCCATCCTTTTCACGAAGGTTTCTGATTAGCTGAGAAACATAGCAAAACAGCTCTACCAAGCAACGCGTTGTCTAGTAGGGGCGCAGTGTGCTGCGCCTCTACATGGTGAGATGTTCGAGTTCGGTGACTACGCGGTCGAGCTCGTCGATTAGCGGACTTGAGCCGGCTTTGCGGAAAACGTTGACGAGGGTGCGGTAGTACCAGAGCGTGCCCTGCTTGCGGCCGGTGAAGCGGTGGAAAACGGCATCGCCTTCCACGCGATAGTCGGAGAGGATTTCGCGGGCGTTGGCCAGTTTGTCTGCGGCGGAGACGAGGCGAACGTCTTCGAGTTCGTGCGCGACCTTTTCGATGTAGGCGCGCTTTCGTTCGCCCCAGTCGCGTTTTTCACCGGCGGCTTCGTAAGAATCCGTACAGCCGTCGACGATGCGCGCGACCCGCTCGCCAAATTTTTCGCGGATGTCATCGAGGCGCGGGAGGCCGCCCTGGTCTTCGACAGCATCGTGCAGCAGTGCGGCGATGACTTCATCTTCACCGCCGCCGTGTTGAATGACGATGGCCGCAACGCCGAGCAAGTGGCCGACGTAAGGCTGGCCCTTACCCTTGCGGCGCTGGTGCAGATGCAGTTCCGCCGCGTAACCGAGCGCTTCGACGAAACGGTTTGTGAGGACCGGCTTTTCGATGATGGATTGTCCGCGGGTCACTTGTTTCGCTTATCTGCGGCGCATTTTACCGAGCAGGCGGAGGATTTCCAGATAGAGCCAGATGAGCGTGACCATTAGGCCGAATGCGCCGTACCACTCCATGTACTTGGGCGCGCCGTTGCTCACGCCGGTTTCGATCATGTCGAAATCGAGAACCAGATTTAGTGCCGCAATGATGACCACAAACAGGCTGAAGCCGATACCTACGGCACCGCTGCCGTTGATCGCCGGAACTTGAATGCGGAAGAAACCGCCGAGAATCATCTCCACGATATACAGAAGCGCGATGCCGCCGGTGGCGGCGATCACGCCGAGCTTGAAGCCTTGCGTGGCGCGAATCATTCCAGTCTTGTACGCGAGCAGCATCGCGAAAAGCGTGCCGAACGTTAGGCCAACGGCCTGCATCGCGACGCCCGGGTAAGTTCGCTCGAACATGGCGGAGATGCCGCCCAGCGCCAAGCCTTCGAGCAGGGCGTAGATCGGGGCAGTGAGCGGAGCCCAGTTTGGCTTGAAGATGGTAGCCAGCGCGACGATAAAGCCGCCGAAAACGCCGCCCATCATCCACGGAATGGCCGCTCCCGGGACGGGAGAGTGCGACAAGCCCCAGGTCCACGCGGCTGTGGCCACGACGCAGAGCAGGAGCAGTCCGGTTTTGTTGACGGTGCCTTGCAGGGTCATCGCTTCGCCGTAAGCGACTTGGCCTTTGAAGGCCTTCTCATTGAGCGCTGGATTGGATGTGCGCATTGGACTTGCCACTAGTGTCTCCCTGCTTGATTGCAAATATCAGTTTACGCCGCATTGAACCCAAGTTCAAAACTGAGCCATTCGTTGGGGCGTTCAATTTGCTTTGCGTTCACCGGCGATCTGGCTTTGGACCTGCTCCCTGAGTTTCAAAGGATGCTGGATTTTTTCGAATATTTCGGGCGTACCACCCGTGCCGCGCACGATCACCGTTCCGTAGCCCAGGATTCTTCCCATGGCGGGCTCGTCGACTACGACGCTTTCGATTCTGGAGAGGAGGATTTCAGTGGTGCGGCGTTCCGTGAGGCCGGTTTTTACAATGACTCGCTTGTTGGTGACGGCCATCTCCGTGACATTGCGCTTCAGCAAGCCGATGCAAAGGAGAGCTGCTCCGACGAGGAAGCAAATGAGAGCCGCAACATACACAGCGCTGCGCGAGGGCATGGCTTTAGCTCCCGACGGCCTGGAAAACGACGTGACGAACAATGTCATGGCGAGCAGCTCGAAAACCGCGGCGATGACAACATGCCATAGCATCACAATCCAATGCAGCTTGGTTTGATACTGGATGGTCTCACCCGGAATGAGGTGCTTCTCGACGTAGCTCAAGGTGGCTCCTTGTGGACAGCAGCAGCGACGGGCCGAGTGCCGCGGCGGATGATGATCCCGAATGGTTCAGGACCATGATAAACAGGAAAGCGAGGAATTTAGCCAGCGATTCTTGGTAGCGCTAACGGGAATCGAACCCGTATTTTAGCCTTGAAAGGGCTACGTGCTAACCGTTGCACCATAGCGCCACCGGGGGAGAACAAAACTATTCTAGGATACGGGAAATGGCGGATGCGAACAAGCGCGGGAAATGAAGAGCGATGCACCCCTGGGGCACACGTGGGCGTTTAATCCTGGCGGTCTTGGAATTCTTCGTGCCAGGCCATTTGGATGGCTTCGAGTTTGGATTCGTTGGAGGCGGCGGGATCGCCGGAAAAGCCGGGGAGTTCGGTGATCCACTTGTGCATGTCCGTGAAGCGGACGGTGAGGGGATCGGTGTCCGGGAATTTGTCGGCGAGGCCGATGGCGATGTCTTCGAAATTGTCCCAGCCGAATGTGGGCGGCATGTCTACTCCCGAAAACAATTTAACACAGAGGACATAGAGATCGCAGAGAGCACAGAGAAAACCCGCGGGCTAAACCCGCCCGCAAGACAGAATCAATGATCGAGTTCTTTGGCGTAGTTTTTGTTCCAGTCGGGAATTTCTACGACGATGTCGGTGGTGCCGTCGGGGACGGTTTGGCAGCCGAGACGCGACTTGGGTGTGATGCCGGGTGCTTCGTCGAGTTCGTCGAGTTCGGCGTCGGTGGCTTCGTTGCAGGATTCGAGGCCTTCACGCACGATGACGTGGCACGTCGAGCAGGCGCAGACGCCGCCGCAGGCGTGGTCGAGGCCGGCTTTGAGGCCTTCGGAGATGTCGAGGATGCTGCCCGGGAGGCCGTTGTGGCCGTAGGGAATTTTTTCCGGGTCGACTTCGATGGTCTTGCCGCTGGGAAGAAAGGTGACTTTGTATTTCTTCGTGGCGGGTTTGTATTTGACTTCTTCGATGTATGGGTTACTGCCGCCCATTTTTCCCCCTGATTGTTGCGGCGCTGACTCCGCGCCAAGTAGGGCGCAGCGTGCTGCGCCCCTACAAAGAAAATCTAAACTTCGGCCAGCTTGCGGCCTTCTAGCGCCGTGGATACCGCTGAATTCATGAGCAACTCCGCAAGATGCTCGGTTGCGTGATTCAACTCGTCGATGCGCTTGCGAATTAATTTGTAATCGTTGCCGGCAACGGATTCGCGCAATGCGGCGATGCTAGCTTCAATTTTAGCGCGTTCTTCGGCGGACAAAGCAGCCGACTGCGGATTGGCGAGCGCTTTGGCGGTGGCCGACAGGATTGCTTCGGATTCGGTGCGGGCTTCGATGAGCTGGCGCTCGGCGAAATCCTGCTCGGCGTATTCGATGGATTCCTCGAGCATGCGCTCGATCTCGGAATCGTTGATGCCGTAGCTGGGCTGGACTTCGATGGAATGCTCCTCGCCGGTGCGAAGATCTTTTGCGCCGACCTGCAGGATGCCGTTGGCGTCGATCAGGAATTTCACTTCGATGCGCAGGAGGCCGGCGGGGGCAGGCGGAACTTTGAGAGTGAAGCGGGCCAGCGACCGGCAATCCTTGGCTAGTTCGCGTTCGCCCTGGAGGACGTGGATGTCGATGCCGGTCTGATTGTCGACCCCGGTGGTGTACAGCTCCTGGGCGCTGGCAGGGATGGTGGAATTGCGCGGGATAATTTTTGCGACTGCGCCGCCGTAGGTTTCGATGCCGAGGGAGAGCGGAGTGACATCGAGGAGCAGCATGGTTTTCACGCCGCGGTCGAGAATGTTGGCTTGCACCGCAGCGCCGAGAGCGACGACTTCGTCGGGATTCAGATCGATGTGGGGCTTGCGGCCGAAAAATTCCTGGACGGTGCGGCGGATTAACGGCGTGCGTGTGGCGCCGCCGACGAGGACTACTTCGTCCATGTCGGCAGGCTTGAGCTGGGCGTCGGCGAGAGCTTGCTTGACGGGGCCCATGGTGCGGTCAACTACGGGACGAATGAGGGCGTCGAGTGCGGCGCGCGTGAATCCGTGCGTGAATACGTTGCCATTTGGCAATGCGAAACGAAGAGTGGCTGTTTCTGACTCGGAGAGCCGGTGCTTCACGTCGATGAGCGCCTTGCGCAATTCCTGCGCGAGTTCGCCTTGGGGCGAGAAGTCGATTTCGTCGTGCTGAAGAATCAGTTCGTGGATGAAAGCTTGCAGAAGATTGTCGATGTCGTCGCCGCCGAGGTGCGTGTCGCCGTTGGTGGAAAGGACCTGGAAGATATCGCCGTCGGTGGTGGAAATGAGTTTGAGGATGGAAATGTCGAAGGTGCCGCCGCCGAGATCGTAGACGGCGACTTTGCCGCGCTGCTTTTCGTGGAGGCCGTAAGCCAGCGCCGCAGCGGTTGGCTCGTTGACGAGGCGGAGTACTTCGAGACCGGCGATTTTGCCAGCGTCCTTGGTGGCTTGCCGCTGGGCGTCGTTGAAATACGCGGGGACGGTGATAACGGCGCGGTCGACGGGTTCACTGAAATGCGCTTCGGCCCAATTTTTCAGTTCGCGGAGGATGAAGGCGGAAATTTCCGGCGGGGTGAAAACTCTGTCGCCGAGCAGGACGCGGATGACGTTTTTGCTTGAAGGATCGATGCGGAACGGAAACAGCTTCAGCTCATCTTGGATATCGGCCGGACCTCGCCCCATCAACCGCTTCACAGAATAAATGGCGCGCTGGGGATGGGTTAGCAGGCGGCGGCGCGCCTGTTCACCGACGACGATGGTGCCGTCAGCATCGATGCTGACGACGGAAGGGCAAAGGGTGGTGCCATAGGGTCCTTGGATACACTTCGGCTGGCCTGTTTGCGCGTCGGTGTACGCGACGAGGCTGTTGGTGGTGCCGAGGTCGATTCCTACGATTTTGCCCATGATGAAAACCGGGAGGGGCTAAGCCCCTCCCCTACAAAAGCTCCTTTTGGACGTTGGCTACCAAGTTTCGGATATAAGAGCGGCGATTCAGCAATTCGTTCAATTTCGCCATGATCTTTTTTCGCGTGGCGACGTCGGCTTGCAGGGCAGCGTCCCATTCGTGCGCGGCGGCCTGGAGCTGCGCGTCGACTTCACCGAGTTTTTGGTGAAAGCCCTTCTCGGCGGATTCCAGACGCGACTTCAACGCTGCGAGGTCGCCTCCAGAGGCTTTTGCTTCGCGAAGTTCGTCGAGCGACTCGTTCAACTCGAAGACTTCTTCGAGCAGTTCCGGGGGCGCTTGCTGCTTGTGTTCGCCTTCCTTGCGGGCGCCTTCGATGCCAAGCAGATATTCAACGCGGCCCACGGGATCACGCAGCGTACGGTAGGCGTCGTTCAATTCTGAACTGCGCTTTAGAGAGAGGTCACGCTCTTCCTCAGGTGCGTTCACAAAATTATCAGGGTGCAGCTTCCAACTCATTTGCAGGAATTTCCGCTCGAGCGCGCTCATCTCGATCCAGAGCTTGCGCGGCAAACCGAAGATAGCGAAGTAGTCCACGGTCTTTGATTGTGTCGTTGATGTCGGTGCTGTACTCATGAAATTGTCTTCAAGAAATCCACCGCAGGCACAAAAAAAGTGGCTGGCGGGTGCGGCTGCCAACCACTTGTTAGACTCGCCTGCGTTCTTCCCCCGCCGGAACCAAATCAGAAGCGAAGAGCACAGGCTAAAGCCCGTGCCACTAGGCCGTAAATGAGCTGCCGCAGCCGCAGTTGCGCTCGGCATTGGGATTCTGGAAGACGAATCCCTGGCGCATCAGCGTCTCTTCGTATTCGAGCGTCGTGCCGTTCAGGTACAGGAAACTTTTCGGGTCGACAAAAATGCGTGCGCCAAATTCTTCGAAGATTTTGTCGCGGTCGCGAGCCTGGGTGTCCAGACGCATGGCATAGGAGAGTCCGGAGCAGCCGCCGCCCTGCACGCCTACGCGCAGGCCGCCCTGTTCGGGCGAAACGCCATCCTTCTCAAGCAGCTCGCGGATTTTTTGCGCCGCGCGCTCGGTGAGGTGGATTTTCGCGATGTTCGGACTTGCGACTTCTGTTGCCATGATCAAATGCTCCAAATGCCTTGCGGCGCCAACCTTGCCAAGCAGGGGCGCAGCATGCTGACGCCCCTACAAAGCGAGTAAGAAAGGCACTAGCAAGTGCGGCCCAGCTAAGGCTTAGTGCGACGCCTTTTCGTGGACCGGGACTTCGACGCCGTGCTTTTTCTTCCAGTCGCCGATGGCGGCCTTGATGGCGTCTTCGGCGAGCACGGAACAGTGAATCTTGACCGGCGGGAGCGAAAGCTCTCGCACGATGTCCGTGTTCTTGATGGAAAGCGCCTCTTCGACCGTCTTGCCCTTGACCCACTCAGTGGCGAGCGAGGAGCTGGCGATGGCCGACCCGCAGCCGAAGGTCTTGAACTTGGCTTCTTCAATGACCTGGGTATCGGGATTGATCTTCATCTGCAGCTTCATCACGTCGCCGCACTCCGGCGCGCCAACGAGACCCGTGCCGACGTTGGGGTCTTCTTTCGGCATGCTGCCGACGTTGCGGGGATTATTGTAGTGATCAACCACTTTATCGCTGTATGCCATTATCCATTGCTCCTTGCGAGATTCACGAGATTCCCGAAACCCGCGCTCTTGACAGCCTTGTCCGTGAGCGAAACGTTCGGCACGGAAGCCGAGCGGCCCGCGGTCAACTGACGAAGAGCGTCCTTGATGAACTCCGCGCCAAGCCCGAGCATCTTCAGAAAGGCGCGCACTTGCTGAAGCTCGTGGAAAGAGCGCTCGCCGGCGACGGCGGCCTCTTCTCCTTCTCCGCCGTAGGGCACAAAGGTCACGCGGAAAGCCGCGCCGGTGCCGCCGATGGAGCGATGAATGCGAATTGTACCTTCATTTGCCATGTTGTCTGTTCCAGTCCTTTTAAGCTGTCTGCCATTTCATTTTCGAGATGTCGATTCCTTCTTTGGCCATTTCGTAGAGCGGGGAGAGCTCGCGCAGCTTGGTGACGACCTGCACCATCTTGTCTACGACGTAGTCGACTTCCTCCTGGGTGTTGAAGCGCCCGAGGCCGAATCGGATCGAGGTGTGGGCGAGGTCTTCGCCGACGCCTAATGCTTTGAGTACGTAGCTGGGCTCCAGGGTTGCCGAAGTACAGGCCGAACCGCTGGAAACCGCGATGTCGTTGATGCCCATGAGGAGCGATTCGCCTTCGACATAGGCAAAGCTCATGTTCAGGTTGTTGGGCAGGCGGTGCTCCATCGAGCCGTTGATGAAAACCTCGTCCAACTTGGCTTCCAGGCCCTTACGGAGACGTTCGCGCAAACCGAGCAAGCGCGCCGCTTCCTCGGGCATTTCTTTCTGCGCGATTTCGCAGGCTTTGCCGAGGCCCACGATACCGGGGACGTTCAGCGTGCCCGAACGCATGCCGCGTTCGTGGCCGCCGCCGTCGATGATGGCGGAAAGCTGCACGCGAGGATTGCGGCGGCGGACGTACAGAGCGCCAACGCCCTTGGGCCCATAAATCTTGTGGGCGCTGATGGCTAGCAGGTCGATATTGTCCTTCTGGACGTCAACGGGAATCTTGCCCACAGCTTGCACGCCGTCCACGGCGAAGAAGATGCCGTGCTCCTTGGCGATTTTGCCGATTTCGGCGATCGGGTTAATTATGCCAATCTCATTGTTGGCGTACATGATGGTGATCAGAATCGTCGTGGGCTTGATGGCCGCCTTCAATTCCTCAATGTTTACGCGCCCGTCGCGTTGGACGGACAAATAGGTGACTTCGAAGCCGTGCTTCTCGAGATTCTTGCAGGTGTCCAGCACGGCTTTGTGCTCGATGGCCTGGGTGATGATGTGGTTGCCCTTTTCGCGGAACATCTCGGCGATGCCCTTGATCATCAGGTTGTCGGATTCGGTGGCGCCGCTGGTGAAGATGATTTCTTTCGGCGTGGCATTGATCAGCGAGGCGATCTGCTGGCGCGAAGTTTCCACGGCCTCCTCGCCGGCCCAGCCGAAGGAATGGTTGCGGCTGGCGGCGTTGCCGAATTTCTCGGTGAAGTACGGCAGCATCGCTTCAACGACGCGCGGATCGACCGGCGTGGTGGCGTGATTGTCCATGTAAATCGGCAGCTTGACGGCCATATTTCCTCTTCTCCTAAGTCGAACTCATGTGCGGCCGCGAAGCGGCCGACAGCGCTACGAGCGCAGGCTCGTGCGGATCTTCGCTCATTTGAGAAATCGTGACGGTGCTTAACACATTCAAAATGCTTTCGTTCACACGACGCAACGGCTCGCGGACCGAACACCTCTCCGTGGCGTCGCAGTTCCCGTGGCTGGTGACACAGGAAGTGATCAGCACGGGCCCATCGATGGCGGAAATGACATCGAGGGCGCTGATCTGCCCCGGCTCCTTGGCCAGCAAGTAGCCGCCGCTAGAGCCATGCTTGGCGGCGACGAGCGAGTGATGCGCCAGCTTTTGCAGCACTTTGGCCATCAGCGTCGCGGAGATGCCGTACTCCTCGGCAATTTCACTGGCACTGCAAGCGTGCTGCTGGCGGTGCATCGCCAGGTGCTTGACGGCAATCAGGCCGTAGTCGGCCTTTTTGGAAAGCTTGAACATCGTTATGAGAGACTTCCTAGCGCTCCCTAATATGCGACTGATTCGGTCGCACATGAAGTATATGCCCGGAGGGTGTGAAAGTCAACTCCGAAGCTGCCTGATTCACTATACAACTCCTGTGTTTCTAGCAGCTTATAGTAAGACCAAAATAGTCTTACTTGCAATCGAATTTTGGCTAAAGGTCTTGTGTCGCAGAGAACAATTGAAATTCCACTGTGAAGTGCGATTGGCTGAGTTTGGGTTTGCGTCATGGTAGCCTAAACCTTTCGATGGGGGAGAGGGATGCTCGGATACATGATGAAATGGAATAGGTTGGGACGCCGATCCGTTTGCGGGCTGATTCTGCTGACGCTCTTTGTTCCAGTCCAAGCGCGGGCACAAGGACAAACGTCTGCGCCAATCGCGCCAATCGATCTACCCAAGCACGCTCCCGTTAAAGTGGGGAAGAAGCGGACGCCGGAGCCGACTTTTGTCCTGGTTGGCGCAGGGGACATCGCCAGTTGCAAGGAGCCGCAAGGCGCACGGGCCACGGCCAAGTTGATCGAGCAGATTCCTGGAACGGTGTTTGCCGCTGGCGACCTGGCTTATGAAAGCGGCGTCTGGGAACAGTTCCGCGACTGCTATGGGCCAACGTGGGGACGATTTAAGGACCGTACAAAACCCGCTCTCGGCAACCATGAGTACGCAGACAAGACAGCCGCCGGGTATTTTGACTATTGGGGAAGCCGGGGCGGTCCACGCGGCAAAGGCTATTACAGTTACGACCTCGGCGCGTGGCACATCGTGGTACTAAACACGAATTGTTACGTCCCAGATCTCGGCGGTTGTGGCGAGGGCTCACCCCAGGAGACGTGGCTGAAAGAGGACCTTGCGAAGAATCCCAAGGCTTGCATCCTGGCGTATGGCCATCATGCGCTATTCAGCAGCGGTCTCTTCAAGAAGCATGCTGTACATCCTGAGCTGAAGCACCTGTGGGACGACTTGTACGCCGCTCATAGCGACTTGGTTCTTGCAGGACACGAACACTCCTACGAGCGCTTTGCGCCGCAGGACCCTGAGGGCAAAGCCGACTCCGCGAATGGGATTCGCGAAATCGTCGCGGGGACCGGAGGACGCAGCCACGATTTGCTTGGCTTTGCCACTCCGAACAGCGAAGTACGCGAATGGGAAACCTACGGCGTACTGAAGCTAACGCTTTCACCCGGCAAATACACTTGGGAGTTCATTCCAGAAGAGGGGAAGACGTTTCACGATGCTGGGAGCGGCGTCTGCCACAACTATCCTACCGAATCGAACTGAACCCCTGACACGCCGGCACAGTTTGGGCCTAAGGCTTTGCAGCAGAGCAGGCACCACCCGCGGCGGCAGCTTCGATCAATTTCTGCACGGCCGGGGCGGGAATCAACAGCAATTGTGCCTTTGGTTTTTTCACGTGATCGATGATGGCGAGTTGCTGCGCTTTCCATGAATCGGGAGGGGGCTGTCCCTTGGCGATGGTATCGAAGGCGGCCAGACCTGCGGTCCCGAGCGCGGAGAGATCCTGCGAGTTGGCGGTTACTTCTTTCACCAGGAAAGAGTGTTGGGCGAGGGGCTGGAGTATTGCGTCGTTGTCACGCCAGATCTCGAGTTGTGCGCGGAGGCGTGCTTCGGCTGCCGGATCGTGGCAGGCGGAGGCGACATACTGATCGACCAGTTCGCCGAAGCGCCGCCCCGCATCGCTTTCGAGGGAAACTGCGTCCACGACACGATTCAGCGGCGTACGGCTGGTAGGCACCGCCGGAGCTGTCTGTTCGCGTGTGTAATCTTTTACCGGTTCCATGAGTTCTGTAAGAGTGCGCAGCGCGGCAAACTCCGTGGGCGACGCGGGACCTGCGAGGCGCTGCAGCATGTGCCGTAAAGCGGTGCGGTGCGTGAGTCCCAGCCACTCGAGGCGGGCGCTGACAAAATCCAGGCGCGCGTACATGGAGGCGGGGTCACGGACTTCCTGCGGAGACCACAAACGCTCGGCAATCGCCGCGTTTCTTGGCCAGATGCGCGAGTCTATGTTTTCCGGGCTGACATACTCGGCCCACATACACGATTCACCGCCCAGGATTCGTTGTTTTTCCTCCGCTGAGAGGTTTGCCGCATCGCCACTCATGGGGTCCGCTGCGTAATGCCGCGCCGCGGACCATCCCAAATCGAGGTAGTAACCGTTCGAAAGAATGCCGCGATAGCCTTGCGTGGCCGCTGTTGCCAGTGAAGCCTGTCCACGCCAGGACTGAATCACAATATCCTTTGGCACTCCCTCCACCAGAACTTCGTCCCAGCCAACAACCGTTTTCCCGTGCTTGGTCACCAACTTTTGGACGCGCCCGCTGAAGTAGGCCTGCAGCGCTTCGTTGTTCTTGATTCCATGCGCCCTCATGAACGCCTGAATTTTCGGGTTGGCTTCCCACTCTTTACCGTTTACTTCATCGCCGCCAATGTGAAAATAGTGGTCTGGAAAAATCCGGGCCATCTCAGCAATCAAGTCATCGAGAAACTTGTAGACTTTCTCGTTCGTGGGATCCATTGCCGGATCGAAGATTCCCCACCTTCGTTCGATATCGTACGGTCCTTTTCCGCTGGCCAGTTCAGGATGACCGACGAACCACGCGGTGCTATGCCCGGGCATATCGAATTCCGGAACCACGCGAATTCCGCGATCGCGCGCGTAGACGATCAGGTCGCGGATTTCATCCTGCGAGTAGTAGAGGGAGTCGGAACCCAATTCGTGCAGTCTTGGGAATTTCCTGCTCTCGGCGCGGAAGCCCTGGTTTTCGGAGAGGTGCCAATGGAAAACGTTCATTTTCACGGCTTCCATGCCGTCGATATTCCGGCGGAGGATGTCGAGGGGGATGTAATGACGGGCAGAATCGATCATCAACCCGCGCCAGGGGAAACGTGGCTTGTCTTGAATCGTGACGGTTGGCGCGGAAAATCCGCCGGGGGACACATCCACGAGTTGCAGAAATGTTTGAAGTCCGTGCATCACTCCGAGCGGCGTAGACGCGCGGATCCTCGCGCTCGCGGTGCTCACATCGAGAATGTAGGATTCATCCTCGCTGACTTCCTGAATTTCCTTGCCGGCGTGATCGGTCTGAATGAGGAGCGTTGCTTTGGGCGTTTTGGGCGTCTTGAGGGAAAGTGGGAGACCCGTCTGACGCGCGAGTTGCCGCAAGAATCGCTCGCCGGCGCGCTCCAGGCGGGGCTCGGTATAACCCGTGAAGGAAACGGTAAACGACGAGTCCACTACGAGGCTCCCCGTCCCGGGCTGCGCGTTCGCGGGGAGCGGCATCAGATTTAAGGCAGGCTGTTGAGCTATGGTCATCGCCGGGTACGATAAAGCGCAAACAACAAGTATGCCAAGGACTTGCAACCGCGCATTCTGAACCATGGTCCGTAAAATCTCCCCACGCAGTGCTCAAGACAGTTGAATGACTGCTATGTAGCACCTGCATCCGCATACTGTCATATCTTCAGCGTCCTGCGAAGGGGGTTTCTTGGGCCGCCCGAAGAATCCACTTTGGCCTGCCGTGAAGTTTGCAAGCCGCAGATTTCCCCGGCTGAGTTAGAATAAGCGCTGGCGTGCGGCGACGATGATCCCAAGATGAAAACTTCAATAGCTATCTACCCCGGTTCGTTTGACCCGGTGACCAATGGGCACCTCGATCTCATCGAGCGCGGGGAGAAGATGTTCGATTTGCTAATCGTCGCCGTGCTGCGGAACGCCGAGAAGGAGCCGCTGTTTACCGTTGCCGAACGCATCGAGATGCTGCGCGAAGTGACCAAACAGTGGACCAGCGTGGAGATCGACGTTTTCGATGGACTTTTGGTGGACTACGCACGGAAGCGCGGCGCCGGCGTTATTTTGCGCGGAATCCGCGCCGTTTCCGATTACGAGTACGAACTGCAGATGGCACTGATGAACCGGAAACTGGAGCCGCGGCTGGAGACGGTTTTCATGCTGCCGGGTTTGTCGTACAGCTACTTGAGCTCAAAGCTGGTGCGCGAGATTGCGAAGCTCGGAGCGTCGCTCAAAGGTCTCGTGCCGGAAGTGGTTGAGCAACGCTTGCGCGCCAAAGTTTCGTGAGCGAATTTAACGTTATCATCCGTAAACAGTGAACTTTTTTTCGAGGAGCCAAGGTGCAACTAACGGACCGCATCAGTCGCATACAAATTTCGCCGACCGCGGCGGTAATCGCCGAGGCGGACAAGCTGAAGTCGCGTGGAGTCGATATTGCGGACTTCGGCCCAGGCGAGCCGGACTTCCCGACTCCAGACCATATCAAGAAAGCGGCGATCAAGGCGATCGAGGAAAACAAATCGAAATACACGCCGACGGGCGGCATCGTGCCGCTGCGGGAAGCGATTTGCGCGTGGCACAAGCGCGAGCTTGGCTCTTCGTTCGAAGCGAAAGAATGCGTCGTGAGCGTGGGCGGCAAGCACTCCATCTTCAACGTGATGAGCGTATTGGTGCAGCAAGGCGATGAGGTCGTCATTCCCGCGCCGTATTGGGTGAGCTTTCCGGACATAGTGAAATATGCGGGCGGAACGCCGGTGTTCGTGGAGACGAAGCCGGAAGACGGCTTCAGTGTGAAGGCGGCTGCCATCGAAAAAGCCATTACGCCGAGAACCAAACTGCTGATTTTGAATTCACCAAGCAATCCAACAGGAGGCGTGGTGCCGCCGGATGAGTTCGACCGCATCCTAGCGGTGTGCAAGAAGCACAAGGTGTGGCTGATGGGCGACGAGTGTTATTCGCACTTCACCTACGAGCCGCACAAACCGTACTCGATCGCCAGCGCGGCGGGGTCGAAAGAAAACGTGATTATCATCGGCTCGGTTTCGAAAACGTTTGCGATGACGGGTTGGCGCATCGGCTACACACTCGGACCGGAGGCGTTGATCCAGGCGCTTATCAAGTTGCAAAGCCAATCCACTTCGAACGCTACATCGATCGCGCAGTACGCGGCGCTGGAAGCGATGCGCGGGCCGATGGAGACCGTGCCGGTGATGCTCGCGGAATACGCCAAGCGCCGGAAACGCATCGTGGAAGGCCTGCGCGCGATTCCCGGGGTGACTTGCGAATGGCCAGGTGGCGCCTTTTATGCTTTTCCGAACATTTCCGCGCATCTCGGCGAAGGCAAGCATGCTCATGCCAAATCTTGTACCGAGCTTTCGAAGCTGCTGCTGGAACGAGCGCGCGTTGCGCTGGTCCCCGGCGAAGCCTTTGGCGCTCCGGGCTACCTGCGGCTTTCTTACGCCACCTCCATCGAGCGAATCGATGAAGGGCTGCGCCGCCTCGAACGATTTTTCTCGCGCGCTGAAGCCGCGTCGTAATTCGTGAAACCTGAACCATTTCGGATCGAGCCTAAGCTCGTGCCGCGCATCTGGGGTGCGCGTTCGTTAGCGCCGCTGTATCCTGAAAAATCAAATCTGCCGGAACCGATCGGCGAAGTCTGGCTTACGGGGGTCGATTGCAAAGTTGCCTCCGGCCCCTATGCCGGGAAAACCCTGGGAGAAGCGTGGCGGGAGATGCCGCCCGAGTGGCGCGGAACACGTTTCACCGAGCCGGGCAATTTTCCCATTCTCGTCAAATTCATCTTCCCGAAGGACAAGCTTTCCATCCAGGTGCACCCGGATGATGCTTACGCTACGGCTCACGAACAAGCAGCCGGTGGCCGCGGCAAGACAGAAATGTGGCATGCCGTTTCCGCCGAGCCGGGGGCGCACGTTCTCGTTGGACTCGTGCCGAAGGCCAAAGCGGAGCATTTCCTGACAGCTATCGAAACTCAAACTCTGGAACAAATCTTTGTTCACTGGCGCGTACAAACAGGAGACACGTTTTTCGTGCCTGCGGGCACGCCACATACGATTGGCCCAGGAATGGTGCTTTGTGAGGTCCAGGAATATTCGGACCTGACGTATCGTGTTTACGACTACGACCGAGTGGACGCGCATGGAGAACCGAGGGAACTTCATATTGAGAAAGCCTTGGATGTAATTGAGTTCGGCCGGCCCATCAGCGGCAAGGCTTCAAGAATTCATTTGCCCGGCCACGGAATGCAAAATTCGCTGCTCACTGCCTGCCGCTATTTCGCAACCGAACGATGGAAAATCACCGCACCAACTGAAGCTCTTTCGGATCCAGAGCATTTTGATCTACTTGTGATTCTGACAGGCAGCGGAAATTTCGCCTGGGAGAGCATGCCGGCGTCGTATAGGAGTGGCGAGTGCTGGTTGGTCCCTGCGGCACTTGGGAAATTTTCGGTGAATCCTGACGAACCTTCGAAGCTCCTGAGAACTTACGTTCCAGATTTGGCCGCGTTGCGGGCTAAACTGGAGCGCGATGGGCATTCCTGGCAAGACATAGCAAGAACCGTTTTCGACTAGGGTTCCATTCGCAACGAGATGAGAGAGTTTACGACGCACGCAGTGATCCTTGCCGGAGGGCGCGGGACGCGCTTCTGGCCACGCAGCCGCACGCGCACGCCCAAACAGCTCTTGAACATCGTCGGCAAGGACACGATGTTGCAGCAGACGGTTGCGCGGTTGAAGCCGCTGATTCCTGCAGACCGCACGTGGACGGTCACGAATGCAGAGCAAGCCGCGGCCGTGCGCAAACAGGTTCCGGCAGCCACGCGCAAGCGTGTGTTGATAGAGCCGATGGGGATGAACACCGCGGTGGCGATTGGTCTTGCGGCGATTCACATCCGCCACGCGGCGCGCGGCGACGCAGTGATGGCGGTGCTCCCCGCCGACCATTACATCGAGCAGCCGCAAAAGTTCCGGGAGATCGTGGGCACCGCGCTTGAAGTCGCTCGCGAACCGGGGCGAATGGTCGTGCTCGGAATTCCTCCTACGCGGCCGGATATGGGTTTCGGTTATGTCGAGCGCACGGGCGATCCGATCGTATCCAAAGGTTTCCCGGTTTTCGCGGTGAGGCGATTCACGGAGAAACCCGAGATGAAGCTCGCGCAAGAATACCTCGCTTCCGGAAACTATCAGTGGAACGCCGGGATGTTCTTCTGGCGCGTTTCCACGTTCCTCGAGAATCTGAAAAGCTTCTTGCCCAGAACGCACGACGCGCTGGAGAAGGTTGCTGAATTTATCGGAACCAGGAATTACGAACGCAAGCTGCGCGCCATTTATTCGAAGCTCCAGAATATTTCCGTGGACTATGCCGTGCTTGAGCCCGCGACTCGCGTAGAAGGACCGCCGCGCGTGTTTGTGATTCCCGCCGAGGTGGGCTGGAGCGATATCGGCTCCTGGGCCGCTGTTTATGAATTGCTTGCGAATAACAGCGGCGAAAACGTTATCGCTGGAGACGGCCACACGCTCGATGCGCAAGGTAATTTTCTGTGGAGTCCGTCAAAGTTCGTGGCCGCCATTGGCGTGCGCAGTCTCATCGTCGTCGATACGCCTGATGCGCTGCTCATCTGCCCGCGTGATCGCGCCCAGGACGTTGGCAAAATCGTGAAATGGCTCGAAGAAGAAAAAAGAAGAAAGCTCTTGTAGGGATTACCTTTAGAGACGGCCCAGCTCCGGTAACCAGGCCAATCTGGCTTTTGGCAAAGAGTTCCCATCGCGTATACTTTTTCTCGACACTCATGAACACGATCACGTTCGGGACTGACGGCTGGCGCGGCGTCATCGCCGAGGATTTCACCTTTGCGAACGCGCGGATGGTGGCGAAGGCCATCGCACGCTACGTCGTGCGCTGCGAGGACGCGCGCAAGGGCGTCGTAATCGGCTACGACCATCGTTTCGCCTCGGACAGCATCGCTGCTGCCGCCGCCGAAGTGGTTTCCGCCAGCGGTACTCCCGTTTTTTTAACGGACAAACCCTGCCCCACGCCAGCGATTTCGCTGCTGGTGCGACAACGCGCGGCGGCGGGCGGCCTGATGATCACCGCTAGCCACAATCCCTATCGATGGAATGGCGTCAAGTACAAAGCGAGCTACGGCAGTTCGGCATTGCCTTCGATTGTGGCGGAAATCGAGAACGATCTTGAGGTCGTGCAAAAAGAAAACGTCCCGCCGCTGCCGCCGCGGAAAAACCTGGTCCATCCAGTGGAGCCGCGCGCGCCGTATCTAGATGCGCTCGAAAAACTGGTGGACTGGAAGCGGCTGCGCGATGCGAAATTCCGATTCGTATTCGATCCCATGCACGGGTCGGCTGCCGGCCTGCTGCCGGAGCTTTTCCGGCGCAACGGAATTGCCTGCGATGAAATTCGCGGCGCACGCGATCCGCACTTTGGCGGCGTGAATCCGGAGCCGATCGAGCCGCATATCGAAGCCTTGCGGCAGACGGTGCTCGCCGGAAAATACGACGCCGGCTTGTGCGCCGATGGGGATGGCGACCGCATCGGAGCGATTGACCGCGACGGCGCGTTTATGAACCCCCATCAGATTCTTGCACTGCTCGTCTGGCACCTCGCAGGTACCCGCCACCTGCCCGGCGATATCGCAAAAACTTTCTCCGTCACGAAACTCATCGACAAGCTTGCTGCGAAATTCGGGCGGAAACTCCACGAAACACCCATCGGCTTCAAGTACATCTGCGAGTTGATGCTCGAACAGAACATTTTGATAGGCGGTGAGGAAAGCGGTGGCATCGGCACCAGCCTCTACCTGCCCGAGCGTGACGCCACGGTTTCAGCGCTATTCCTCGCGGAACTGATGGCCTGGCACGGTAAATCGCTGGGAGAAATGCTCGCTGCGTTGTATTCGGAATTCGGCGAGTATCATTACGGCCGGATCGATCTCGATCTGAAACCGGGCCAAAAAGAAAAAGCCATCGCTCATTTTTCCGATGGGAAACTCAGCCGCATCCTGGATCTGCCGGTGGCGCGCCGGGAAGATATGGATGGCATCAAGCTCTATTTAGGCGACGCTGGATGGGTGATGGTTCGCGCTTCGGGGACCGAGAATCTTTTGCGCGTTTACTGCGAAACCTCCAAACCTGAAACGACGCGGCGCGTTCTAGCGGCTGTAGCGCAGATAGTTCACAGTCTATAGGTGCGGCCATGAAAACAATCAATCTGAGAGAAAAATTCAGCCTCTTCTCCGACTATTGCAACCCTCGCGTCATCGGCGAGGTAAACGACTGCCAAGTTAAAGCGGTGAAGCTGAAAGGCGAATTCATCTGGCATCATCATGAAAACGAGGACGAGCTATTCCTGGTCGTGAAAGGGATTTTACGAATGAAGTTCCGCAGCCACGAAGCCATCGTTAACGAAGGCGAATTTGTGGTCGTGCCGCGCGGCGTCGAGCACTGTCCCGCCGCGGACGAGGAAGTCCACATCATCCTGATCGAACCAAAATCGACGTTGAACACGGGGAACATCACCAATGAAAGGACGGTCGCCCAGCTCGAGCACATTTGAAATTACAAGTCGCTCCCGCGGCGATCTATCGCCAGCTATGGAACATCGTTTCTACACGCTCGACGTTTTCACCAGCAACCGCTTTGAGGGCAATCCGCTCGCGGTATTTACCGACGGCGACGGACTTTCGGACGACCAAATGCTCGCGATCGCGCGCGAAATGAATCTCTCGGAGACCGTTTTCGTTCAAAAACCGACGGAAGAGGAAGCCCTGGCGCGGCTGCGAATCTTCACCACAAAAGAGGAACTCAAGCTCGCCGGGCATCCCGTGATTGGCACCTGGTTCCTGCTTGCGGAGCTGGGTGTCGTTCCTGCACAAGATGGCGGCGTTCACATCCTGCAAGAAACGGGAGCGGGCGTCTTGCCGGTGGAAATTCGCTTCAAGGATGGCCGTCCGCAGCGCGTCACCATGACGCAGAAGGAAGCGAGCTTCAAGTCCGCGAAAATCCACAAGAAGAAGCTAGCCGCCGCGCTGGGAATCTCGCTGAAAGACTTCGACCCGAAGATGCAGCCTGAATTCGTGTCCACCGGCATCTTCAACCTGATGGTGCCGCTGCGCAATCGCGCTGCGCTCGGCAAAATTGCCATGAACATGAGCGAACTTCGCCACCTCCAGGGTAAGAACGCAACCATGGCTTATTGCTTCGCCCTCGGCCCCAATGGCAAAGCCTTCTCCCGCGGCATGCTGCCCTGGGAACTATACGAAGACGCCGCGACGGGTTCCGCTGCCGGTTCGCTTGGCGCGTATCTTGTGCGAAACGGGAAATTGGCGCCGGGCCATACGCTGAGCATTCTGCAGGGCGCGGAAATGGGCCGGCCGAGCCATATCGAAGTGGAGGTCACCCAGAGCGGAAAGAAACTTGTTCCGCGCGTCAGTGGAGCTGCCGTGAAAGTTTTCGAAGGCACCATCCACGTCTAACGCAATTCACCCGTTGCCGAGAAAAAAGGCCGCTCACGCGCGGCGAGCGGCCATTTTATTCGCTTCCACGAAAACTTATTTGTGTCCTTTGCGATCCTGCCTCAGATCCTTGCGATCCTTGTGCAGATCTTTCTTGTCCTTGTTGATGTCCTTTTGGTCCTGGTTGCGATCCTTGCGGTCCTTGGACAAGTCTCTTTTGTCGTGGTTGATGTCGCGCTGATCCTTGTTGCGGTCCGCGCGGTCCTTGTTCAGGTCCGTGCGATCGTGATTGATGTCCTTCTGATCCTTGTTACGGTCGACGCGATCCGCGTGCAGATCCTTGCGATCAGCTTGCGCCTGCGCGCTGTTGATGCCGTATTTCTTGTCATCGCGGACAAGCTGGGCCTTGTCGTGATTGATGTCGCGCTGGTCCTTGTTGCGGTCCACGCGGTCCTTGTTCAAGTCCGCGCGATCATGATTAATGTCCTTCTGGTCTGCATTACGGTCGGCGCGGTCTTTGCTCAGATCGGTCTTGTCGTGATTGATATCGTGCTGATCGGCATTGCGATCAGCGCGGTCCTTCGCCAGATCTTTCTTATCATTTCGAATGTCTTTCTTGTCGTTCTGAACGTCCTGCTGCTGCGGGGTCGGATCCTGGCTCTGGGCATACGCACCTCCGGCGAGGAACCCGGCAAAAGCAATCGCGAGCACACCTCGACGGACCATGAGTTCTGCATTCATTGTCTTCTCTCCTATTGAAATGGTTCCTGAAATTACCACCACACTTACGAAATAAAACACCTCGAGCGCCGGAAAGTTTCGCTACCCGAGGTGCAGGTTGTTATGGAAGAAGTTGCGTAGAGCCGAAGGAGACTGCAACTAATTTATTTTCAATGATTTATGGACCGCGTCAAGAACTCCGTTCACAAACGCTCCGGACTCCTCGGAGGAGAATTTCTTTGCGAGTTCGACCGCTTCGTTCAGAACGACCTTCCCGGGAGTATCTTGGCCGTTCAATTCGTGAATCGCAAGACGCAAGATAGCGCGATCGATGGCCGCGAGACGCTCGAATCGCCAGTTGTCAGAGTGCTTGACGATGATGGCGTCGAGCGCGGTGATGTCCTTCGCCGCTCCTTCAAAGAGTTTGTTCGCGAACGCGCGCGTCTTGTCCGCGGCCTTGGCGCTCTTCCAGAATTTCACCTCTAGCTTGGTCAAATCCTGCTGGCTCATGTCCCATTGAAACAACATTTGCATCGCAAACTCCCGGGATTTTGTGCGAAGAGACACGTTATTTGCGCCGCGGCTTTCCGGCGGGGGCTGCTTTCGAATGCGCGGCGCGAAGCTTGCGTGATAACTGCGCCATTTCGATGGCGGCAAGTCCCGCTTCGAATCCCTTGTTTCCGCCCTTGAGCCCAGCGCGATCGATGGCCTGCTCCAGCGTGTCGCACGTCAGCACGCAGAACATGATCGGCAAGCCCGTGTCCATCTGCGCGAGCTGCAACCCCCGTGCCGTTTCCGAACAAACATAATCGTAGTGCGTCGTTTCGCCGCGCAAAACACACCCGATGGCGATCAGCGCATCGTACTTCCCCGTTGCCGCCAGTTTTTTCGCGGCGAGCGGCAACTCGAACGCTCCGGGCACGTGCACGAGATCAACATCCTTGCTCGCCGCTCCCGCCCGCTCCAGCGCGTCCACCGCCGCCGCAAGAAGACGCTCGGTAATAAAACTATTGAAGCGGCTCACCACAATGCCGAAGTGAAAACCCGCCGCGCTCAACGCGCCATCAATCTTACCGGGTTGTATTTTCTCCGCCATCGCCAATCCACGCTGCTCCCCGTTCTGAATCCTCAACATCCTTTACCTCATTTACTTCCTTTATTTCCCTTTGAATTGCGGCGGCCTCTTTTCCAAGAATGCCTTGGTCCCTTCGCGCATGTCATCAGTCGCACAGGCCACGCCGAAAAGCGTCGCCTCCAGAAATAATCCTTCCTCCTGCGCCATTTCGACGCCGCGTTCGATCGCTTCCATGGTGAATTTCACCGCCAGAGGCCCGTTGGCGATGATCTTCTTCGCCATCGTTTCCGCCGCGGGAATCAACTCTGCCGGCTCGTAAATATGATTGACTAGGCCGATGCGCAGTGCCTCTTCCGCTGTGATCATCTCGCCGGTAAGGCAAAGTTCGTGCGCCACGCCCTTGCCGCACAGCCGCGTTAGCCGCTGCGTTCCGCCGTAGCCGGGCAAGATCCCGAGCTTCACCTCCGGCTGCCCAATCTTTGCTGTTTTGCTGGCGATTCGAATGGTGCAGGAAAGAGCCAGCTCGCAGCCGCCGCCCAGCGCAAATCCATTGATCGCGCAGATCGATGGTTTCCCCATCGTTTCCAGCAGATGGAAAACGCCCTGCCCGACGAGCGAAAACTCCTTGCCATTGACCGGTGTTTGCAGCGCCAGCTCGCTGATATCCGCGCCCGCCACGAAAGCTTTTTCTTCCGCGCCCGTGAGGATCAGCACCCGCACGCCATGGTCATCGCGCGCATCGAGCAGCGCATGTTGCAATTCTTCGATGGTCTTGCGGTTCAGCGCATTCAGCACCTTCGGCCGGTTGAAGGTGATGTACGCAATCCCGCCTTTCTTTTCATACAGTAGATTCTCGTAAGCCATCTTTCTTTTTCCTTCTTTACTCCGTGTGCTCTGTGTCTCCGCGTTTTATTTCTATTCTATTTTCTTCGCGCCGCTAAAATTTCTGGGCCTTCGGATTCTGCGGATCCGAATAATCGTAAAACCCGCGTCCCGACTTCCTCCCGTTCCACCCCGCGAGCACCATGCGCTTCAGCAGAGGCGGCGCCGCGAATCGACGCTCCTTGAATTCATCAAACATGATTTGCGAAATGTAATAGGTCGTATCCAGCCCCACGAAATCCAGCAGCGTGAGCGGGCCCATCGGGTGCCCACATCCCAACTTCATCGAATTATCGATGTCCTCAATCGACCCCACGCCCTCTTCCAGCGCGCGAATCGCGTCCAAAAGATACGGCACCAGCAATCGATTTACGATGAAGCCGGTGCTGTCATGCGCGCGCACCGGGGTTTTGCCGAGTTTCGCCCCGAACGCTACGATCTCTTCGTAAACGGCCGGCTCCGTTGCGATGGTTCGCACCACTTCGACCAGCTTCATCACCGGCACAGGATTGAAGAAGTGCAGCCCGACGAAACGTTGGGGGCGCTTCGTCGCCGCGGCAATTTCCGTGATCGTCAAGGAAGATGTATTGCTCGCAAAAATCGTCGGCGGCGGGCAAATCGCATCCAAGGCGCCGAAGAGTTCCCGCTTCGCCGGAAGCTGCTCGATGATCGCCTCAACGATGAGGTCGCAATTTTTCAAGTCATCAATCGAAATCGTGCCCTTCAATCTGCCACGGATTTCGCCTCGCATCGCCTCGGTGATCGTGCCCTTCTCCACCAAACGATTCAGGTTTTTCTCGATGCCTATGAGCCCCTTGTCCACCAGCTCCGTGCTCACTTCGCGCACCACGGTATCGAATCCCGCCGCAGCCGCCACCTGCGCGATCCCCGAGCCCATCAGCCCACACCCCACGACACCCACTTTTCGAATCGCCATGCTCTTCCTCGTAGTAGATGTTGCCGGCCCATCGGCAGAAAGAGCCGGCAAATAAAAAACGGCAAACCCCGAAGGCAAAAGTGTAGCAGAAATGCCCGATTCCCTACTCTTCTCCGCGTTTCCTCAGCGCATTCAGCGTCTTTGCGTCATCTTTCCTCTTTTGTGCTCCATGCGCGTAGCACGCCCGTGCGCCCAATCAGTTCCGCAGCGCTTCCACAATCATCGCAATCCCTTGGCCTCCGCCAATACAAGCCGTCGTTAGCCCATACCGCAACCCATTCCGGCGCAACTCATTCAAAATCGTAATGACCAGCCGCGTTCCCGACGCGCCCAGCGGGTGCCCCAGCGCAATCGCCCCGCCATTGACATTCGTTTTCTCGCGCTTCAGCCCCAGCACTTTTTCCACCGCCAGATACTGCGCTGCAAACGCCTCGTTCACTTCCACGCGATCCATCTGCTCCAGCGTCAGCCCCGCCAGCTTCAGCGCCTTCTGCGAAGACGGCACCGGCCCAATCCCCATTATGCTCGGATCCACTCCCGCGACCGCCCAAGAAACTAGGCGTCCCACCGGTTTCAATCCCCGCTCTTTCGCGATTTTTTCTCTCGTCACTACCACCGCGGCGGCGCCATCCACGATTCCGCTGGCGTTCCCCGCCGTGACGATGCCATCTTTCTTGAACGACGGCGGAAGTTTTTCCAGAGTTTCCATCGTTGTTTCCGGCCGCCGGTGATCGTCTTCGCTCACCACAATCGTCTTCTTTCCTTGCTTCACTTCTACCGGAACCAGCTCTTCTCTGATGCGGCACGCCTTGTAAGCCGCGTCTGCCGCCTGCTGGCTGCGCAGTGCATAGGCATCGGCGTCTTTTCGCGTAATCCCATGTTGTTCGGCGAGTTTCTCCGCCGTGAGCGCCATCGGCAGCCCGCAAAAGGTGTCCGTCAGCCCCGCCATCAACGAATCTTCCAGCGCCCCTCCGCCCAGCTTCAATCCCGTCCGTGCCCCGCGCACCACAAACGGCGCCTGAGTCATATTCTCCATCCCGCCCGCCAGCACCAAGTTCGCTTCGCCCAGCAGCAAGCGCTGCGCCGCCTGCGCGATGGCCTCAATTCCCGACCCACACAAGCGGTTCGCCGTCACCGCCGGCGTTTCAATTTTCAGCCCAGCCTTCAGTCCCACATGGCGCGCGCCATAGAGCGCATCCGCGCTTGTCTGCATCACATTGCCAAAAATCGCATGATCAAACTCCCACGGGTCCACGCCCGAGCGCCGAATCGCTTCTTTCGAAGCAAGCGCCGCCAGCTCAATCGCGCTCACCTCCGAAAACGCCCCCATGTACCGCGCCATCGGCGTCCGCGCCCCAACCACAATCACAACATCTGTCGGAAACATTCTTCTTTCTCCTAACTGTTTAAGCCCAATTTTACAACCGGAATAGTTGTCATCCCGAGCGAAGCGAATGATCTCATCCTTCAACGCGGCAGGCTTCGTTGCGCTTCGGGCCCAATCCCCTCAATGACGCGGGGCGGCGTCTGCAGTAGTCACAGTTTCGGCGTTTCTAGCGCCACAACCGTATCCCCGCCCCGCTTTCGCGCCTCTTCAATCGAAAACTCCGCGCGGTTGATCAAATCCGTCACAATATCCTCGCTGTCGTATTCGTGCTTGGCCACCGCCTCGACGATTCCCGCGCTCAGGGTAATTTGCGTCGAGTCCCACGGCGGCCGCAGCCCGGAAGCCGCCCGCCGCAGTTTATCCGCCAGATTCTGCGCCCCCGCCAGCGTCGTATCCGGCAGAATAAACGCCAGCGACCATGAAGTGTATTTCACCGCCACGTCGTTCTGCCGCACGATCGGCTGCAACGACCGCGCCAATTGCTCCAAAAATCGTTCCAGCGGCGATTCCCCTTGCGTCCGCAGCAAATCTGCCCCTCGATCGATCTGCAATATCGTCAGCGCCAGCGGCGTCCCCTGCGTCCGCGCCCGGTCCGCCTCGGTAAGCAAACAACTCTGGTAAGAGCTACGGCTCAGCAAACCGGAGCGCTCGTCGGAAACCCCCATGCGCCGCACCAGCGACCGCAGCCGCGTGTGGCTGACGCTCATCAGCATCTGGTCGCCGATGGCCTGCAGGAAATAAGCCTCGTTGGGCTTCCACTTGTGGTCTTCGGCATGACCCACGATCAGCATCCCCGCGGGCATTTGCGTCTCTTTGTCCGTGATCATCACGCCCAGCGCCGTCTCCAACCCTAGATCGCTCAGAATCGATCCCTCCGTCGCGTGTACCACGAGTCCGCCCAGCTCATCCGGGTCGGCCTTCTCTACGTGGGCGAGCAGCAGAACCACCTGGGCGCCAAGCGCCGGCTTCACTCCACTGGCGCAGAACTCCGCGGCCATTTCCGGCGGCCGACCCGGCGTTCCCACCACGGCCAGGGCGCGCGTCCCACGCAGATAGGCGCCGACTTCGTTGACCGCCGTGTTCAGCATTGCCCGCGGAGTCTGCTGCCGGAATATCTTTTGATTGACCTCGGAAATCTTGGAGAGATCCCGCAGCGTCTCCGCCGAATAAACTCCGGTCTTCGAGGTGATGGACACTGGCGCCTCGGCAACCGGTGCGGCGGGCGCGACTGGCGCCGCAGATACCACCGGCGGCGCAGGTGAAGCTTCCGCCTTCGGTTTGGCCGCTCCCGGCGGCCACCAATTTGCCATTTGGTAGAGATTGGAAAGCCGCGCGTTCCGCTCTTCTTCCCCGGGGAACATCGCCGCAATTTTTTGCAGACGCTCCAAAGCCTTGTTTTGCAGCGAGTACTGCAAGAAAATTTCCGTCTGCACGATCAAATCTTCCAGCGCCTGCAACTGTCGGCCTTCTTCGCTGCCCGCCGAAGGGGCCGCGGGAGCATGCGCCCCAGCAGTTTGCGCAGTATGACCCGGCGTGGGAGTGCTCGATTTCATCAGCCGGCCGCCCACCCGTTTCAGATACGCCTCATCCACCCGGCCGCGCAACAGTTCCAGTCTCTCCTGAGAGCGGTGGTCGTACGCGTCGATATCCACGAGCCGCTCAAGCGACTCGGCCGCCTTCTTGACGTTTCCCGACGTCAGGTACACATCGAACAGCTTGATCAACACCTCGAAATATTGCGATTCGCGATTCAGTTCACTGTGTATGGAAGCCCAGAATTCAAGTATCGTCTGCGAGTGCGGGTGCTTGGCCCCCACCCCGTCCATCAACGCCGCGAAGTCATTTTGCTTCTTGTCGGCAAACATTCGGCGTTTCAAAGCCAGCAGAATCTCCGTGGCTTTCTGGTCTTGGCCCGCGGAAACATACCGGTCTGCCAGATCAAACATCTGGGGCATGCCTTCATTTTTTTCTCGCAGGAGCCGCTCGAGCAACTCCCGCGCCTTCTCGAGGTTTCCCGATCGCATCAGAGCGTCGCTGTACGTGACGAGAAACGCCGTGTCCTTTTCGGAGCCGGCGAAGGACTCCAGCAACGCGGCGGCACGCACGGCATTGCCGGCCTGCAAGTTTGCCTGGGCGTACAGCAGGCCGACGCTGCGTTCTTGCGGCGCGAGTTTGTACGCGCGACCGAGAATATGCAGCGCATCCGTCGGGGCCCCGCTCGCCGAAGCCAGTTGCCCGGCCCGCAGAAACGCTCGCGCCGCAAGGGCATTTTTGCCGATGCGTTCGGCCGCTTCCGCCAGGCGAAGCTGCCGCGAAAGATTTTCCGGATCAAGCTGCGCAACCCGCTCCCAGCAGAAAAGCGCGTCCTCGTCGCGGCTGGCCGTCGCGAATAGCTCCGCGGCCTTGGAATACTGCTCGATGGCCTCGTCAGGATGATTCTGTCTTTGCTGCAGGAAGGCGTATCGTGCGATGCGTTCGGGCGGCTGCGGGTTATGACCCGGGCGCAAAAAACGGTTGTAGATGGCGAGCGCCTTTGTTTCGTCCTTGGGATCCACCAGCAGATCAAACAGAAGGCCGTAGTAAACCGCCGCGCGGTCCGGCTGATCCATCCGCGCGTACAGATCGCCGAGCGCCTGCGTGGCTTCCTGATGTTGCGGCGCCTCGTCGAGCACCGCCAAATACGCCTCAATCGCGTCCTCGACGCGGTTCTTCTCGAGAAAGCGCTTGGCGCGATCCAGATGTTTGCTTACGTCTGCGGCCATCCGTTCAGGTTGCCTTTGCGGTGACTGAAAATTGTCAATCGGGTGCTACGCTATTAACGATAATGCTGGCCGCGCGCGAAATAGTATGCGAGCGGCCCACACCCAACTATATACCGCTCGCCGGAGGGGGGCAAAACGTCGACAAACATCGATGTGATATTCGACAGCAGGTCAATCGAGCGAAATCTTCTGAGACCACGGATCGACTGATGGAGCAACCGGAGCATTCTCCGCTTGCGATATAGTTGGCGCATTCACTGGCGCGTTTCCTTCCTCGGCCGCTCCTGAGGGTGGCGCGATGTTTCGCGTGTCGATGGGGAGCAAACCTGCGTTCTGCGCCGCCCATTTCGCCGCCAATCCATTCAGCGGGCTTTTCGTGTTGTATTCCTGATAGGCAATCATGCGTCCGATTCGAACGATCAAGTCATCCAAGCCTTCCGACGCCGCCCAGAAGTCGCCGATGCACACGCTGCCCTCGTCAAAATTAGGATGGAATACCGGCGCCAGCATCCGGCATTGCGGTGCGCGCCTCGGATATCCCAAGGAAAGATTTACTTCGAGTTGGTGGGTATCGCGCTCCAGGATTTCACCCGTTGACGAGACGTAAAGCCCCTTGACTTGAAACGTGATCCGATAAACCTCCGGGGGCATCCCTGCTGTGCCGCTTACCTGGATCAGCGGCCAATTCGCAAAGCGCTGCATCAGGGTGTCGTAGTCGAGTTTCAAGCGCCTGATACGTGGTGAGAGCATGATTCCCCTAGAGCGAGCTACCCAGGAAGTTTCGCAGTATACCGAAGGCAACGGACATCACTAGCAATGCCGTCAGCGCCATCGTTGGGACGCGCGGCCAAGTGAAAGCTTCGTCGCCACGCGCCTTCCAGTAGGCCACCGCGAAGTACGCTAGCAATATGGGAACCAGCAAGACCACGAGAGCATTGTAGTGCAGAGCCTCCGCAATTCTCCCATGCAGCAGCGCCGCCAGGGCGCGCGTGGCCCCGCATCCCGGGCAATATACGTGCAAATATCGGAATACCGGACATTGCGGATAAAAGTCATATTGCTCCGGGGGAAAGAGATACAGGACCATGGCGCCGGCCAGCGAAGCGCAACCGAGAGCACGCATTTTGGTCTGCGCGTTCATCTCGTTTAGGCAAACACCCCTTGCCTCTTTCGCATTTCATTGATCTGAGTGAAGTGGTATTGAAAGTAGAAGACATTAAAGAAGAATGTCATCACCCCATTCAGATCGAGCCCGATGGGCTCGGCCGTGTTGTAATGTTCTTCGATGGAATTTTTCATGCTGAAGGAGCCGGCGATCCAAAGAATCGAGCCGCCAAGCCAAAAGAGGGCCGACAGCGCCTTCGCGACGGAGTCCTGCGATACGGAGAACCCTACATATGCGATATTGAGAACCACCGCGAATGACCAGAATATGAGGCCCTTGCTTTCTGGTTGCACTTTTCTCACCCAGCTTGCCTCCACTATGGCCCATACCCACACAAACAGCCCGCATGTCACAATTGCGAGCAACAACACGATTCCCCAGTGAAGCGACGGAGGCCCGGGATACTGCGCAGCCGCAGCGGCTGCAAGGGACGCTTGCGTTGGCGCCGGTGCGGCCATCGGCACGGGAATATTCCCAATCACCTGCGAAACCGGCACCCACTCGGTCACTCCCTCGCTGTGGCAGAGATCCGTCAGTAGGACGTTTCCAGACGCCACATAGCGCTGGAGCTCCGAGAGTGTATACGGTCCGTATTCCTGCAGATCCCTTTTGATGAAATAATTCATCGGTCCCCCGCCCTCACGTGAACTCCACTCCGTCGCAATCCTTGCTGATGACGCAGATTTCCACGATCGCCCAGACCCAGCTCACCACCGCCCCGTAAAAGCACGTCAGCACCGTCAGGCAAAGTTGCGAAACCGCCCTTTGTATATACCCGGCGTAGAAATTGTGCACGCCAAAAATCCCGAGAAAAACTCCCAGCAGCACGTAGACCTGGCGGCTCTTCGACGTTTGCGTCCCGCGCAGAACATCCTGCGGCCGCAACGGCGCATACACTCCCCGCGCCGAGGGCATCGGAGGAGGGGCCGCTCCCGTTCCGGACGCCGGCGGCGGTGGCGGCGGTACCGCTCCCTGCCCGGCAGCGTTTTGTGCCCCCGCCGGGGCGACCGGTCCGGAAAGCTGCAAAATCGAAAATCCGCCGGTGTGCGCCAGCCGTGGAACCGGCGCAGGCTGGATGGGTGCGGGTCCCCGATTCAATTCCGTTCCGGACACGCTGATCTTGGGCTCGTCCTGTGGCGCTTTTGAACATCCGAATACCGTGCATCCTCCGTTCTCTGCGAAGCATTCCGGATGATGGGGCGTCCCACACCCGGGACAATCGAGCCGTTCTCCTTCGCCTTCGCCTTCGCCTTCGCCTTCGCCTGCGCCTACTTCGGTCCGGCAGTACGGACAGACAGGACTCACTTACGCTGCCTTTCCGAATAACGAAACGAATATCTTCCGATTTGCACGGAATTTCCGCTCTGCAAAACCTGGAGCCTCGCCGGCTGCCCCGAAACGTAAGCGGGGCCGAGCGCGCGGAATTGCACTCGCGTTCCTGCGATTTCCACCACTGCGTGCTCTCCCAAGACATTGGGATCCTTGAACAAATAAATGTCGCACTTCTGATCGCTGCCAATCAGAGTGCGCGCCTTGTACAAAATGAACTGCTTGCCGGCCAGCGGTCCAGCCGTGACGTACAACCAGCGGTCCTTCAATGCGCTCTCGACCAGCCCAATCGCCACTCCCGTGGCCACTCCCAGCAGTGCAAATCCAACCGCGCGGCTCGTTGCTCCGCCCTTCGAAATCATTGCAATCGGATCAAAAATCATTCCTCCAATCCCCGCTCCGATGATTCCGCCCAGTGCCCCGTAAAGTGTCTTTTTGGAAGATTGCCCGACGATGCCGTAGACCACTCCACCCGCGGCTCCGAACACCATCCACGCCACGCCGCGCGCCACCCAAAACGCGGGGTTGCGATACGTCTGCGCCCCCGCTCCTGCCGCTATGGCTATTCCGATGCGGAAGATGATCTCGGCGGCGAAGTCGAACACGAACGCCAGCACCACGCCCAGCGGCAGAGCCAGCAGTCCTCGCACCACAGCCTTTTTCGCCGAGCGTTCGACCAGGCTCTCTGCAATCGCAAATCCCACGCATTGCAGCGTGACCACCATGGGCATCATCCATAAGTTTCCCCATCGCCGTCCGCCCTGGTCGATAAACCCAGTTTCGGCGATGGCCCACGCCAGAGTCGCCCCTAGTAACCCCGCCATGCCGAGGTAAAACCACCCTTGCAATAGAATGCTTCCGCGCTCCTCGGGCGTCTCTACGCGCTGCTCCGCTGCCTCGCCCACGCTTCCATAGACTTTTGCTCCGCCGGCGCTCTTGCCGGGTATAGCTGTTGTTACGCTGGACCCAACCGTTTCCACGCGAGCAAGATCATCCAGCGTGATCTTGATGGGCTCGTTCTTGTTATCGGGGGACATTTTTCTCCTTGCCGCCCTCGCTCTTCGGTGGTTCAGTCGCACCCTTATCTTTTGCCGGTGCGCCCTCATTCGGACGTGGCTCTTGTGGCAGCGATCTCAAGTCGATCGGGCGATCTGTCAACGGCCGTCCCGTTTGTCCATCCACCGGCCAAATCAGGATGCGCGGGAAGAGATACCAAGCGACTAGGAAACCGATCATCAGCACTGTGGAATACGAAAGGACGGAAAAGGTGATGCGCAGCCATTTTGGCGCCTCCTCGTCCTTATCGTCCTTTTCCGAATTCGCGATTTCTATTTCGTCGTCCTCGTATGCTCCCACCGGCTCCGGTTTTCCCGTTTCACCCGCGCCTTCCCCGCCTTTTCGGTCGGTCACAGCGATCTCGGACAGCCGCTCCAGCCGCTTGCCCACCCAGCCGAAGCAGCCCTCCTCGTCGCTAAGCGGGTCGTATACCCACGCGACCTGTAGCGGCGAAGAAAAAAAATTCTTGTGAATAAAAGTATCGTGATCGGAGAGAAACACGCCGAATCCGGGATGCGAGTGGTACCAGCCCACGATTCGATGCTCGGGATACTGGGCGTCCTTTGTTTTGTAAATGTGCTCCCAGGTATCCTGAGTGAAGGTCACGTGCGTGCCGGCTTGAGCGGCGTTCGCTCCGGCAATGCACGCTTCGATCGCCAGATTGTTCCGGTCCTCGCTTCCGATGAGCACGCCGCAAACCTCCGTCTTGCTGCAGGATCGTGCGTGCTGGCGGATTTGCCGGATGACTTCGCCGTCGACGGTCACTGTTGGCTGCGGCCCGTTCGCGCCTGATTTCCGCCCCTTCATCCGCGCCTCTTTCGAGTTTCCGCTCCCAGGATCTCTTCGCTGTCACCCGCGATTAAATAACCCTTTTCCATTTCCCCGCTTCGTGCAGCGAACACATCGAACAACGGCAATCCCAGTTGGCCCAGCGTCCTCCGGCCGTACGACTCGCTTCCTGAATAGTTGTGGATGGTTTCCACCGTGCGCATCTGTCCGTCTTTCGGGCATCGCCCTTCTTCAAACGTAATGCTCCCGACCGGCGCAAACCGTTCTTCCTCGCCCCCGCATTTTGGACAAATGAGCTTGTGCACGATGTCTCGGCTGAACTCGATGGTGACCTCCGCCGCTCCCAGGTCGCGCTTCCCGCGCTCCCTCAGGTCCTCCAGCGTCAACTGGCTCGCGCGCTCTGGGCATTCCGTGACGCTCTCCAGAGTGTAATGGCTCATGCAGTCAGCCTTCGCGGTGTACTCCACGCGGTACGAACTGTGGTTCAATCCTTCAAACACAAATCCGTGCCCCGCCAGCGTCGGCATCCCATGAATCAGCTTCACTGCTTCTTGCACTTGAATTCCCGCAATGATCGACGAAATCGTCGGCGTGGTCGGCACTTTGCCTTCCACGTTAGCCTCGTGCCTCAACAAGTTGCAGGACATTCGCCTTTCCAGCAGCTTCCAGTCCATTTCTCCCAGCGTGCATTCGTAGCACGGCGCCGATCCCGGCAGGAACACACGCGCCACGCCATTGATGCCTTCAATGGCGCCGTCAATCCACGGCCGGTTTACTTTCCAGGCGCAGCGATTGATCCAAAGCCGCGCTTCGCGATTGTCCAATCCCGCGAGGATTACATCGCTCCACAAAAAAAGCCCCAGCCCGCAGTCTTGGATTACGTTTCCCACCACCCCACGCGCGTTGCTCTCTCGGCTCATCGCTTTTACCGCGCGCGCCGCGACGTCAGCCTTGAACTCCCCGATGTCCTCGCTCCGGAACAACACCGTGCGCGACAGGTTCGACTCCTCGATGCGGTCCAGGTCCACCACCACAATGTCTTGGAAACCCAGCAAACCGAGGTTTTTCAGGATTTCGTTGCCCAACGCGCCTGCGCCGATCACCAGCATCTTCGTTTCGCGGATTTTTTTCTGGTCCCACCAGGGAATCAGGCGCAATCGGCTGTAACGGTCCTCGCGGACATCCTGCGCGCCCACCGTCACCATGTTAACCATGTTCGGGGGGTTCATTTTCAGCCTGCGGTGATTTCCGGTTGCAGCCGCAGGATATCTCCGTCGTGTACCCCCGCTTCCGCGAGCGTCTGGGAATCCTGTATCTGGCGTCCCGAATTTTTGTGATGGAACTTGTAGCTTAGTGGGGCGCCATCCGGCCCGTTCGTGGGCAGGCGCAGTTTTTGTATCAGCACCGCGACAATTTTGTTGCAGGGAGCGTCGTCCGGCAATTCCACGGGGACTCGTTTGTTCTCCGTCGAGTCAAACACCGTCACATTAATCGTGGCCATTGGCTTCTGTCCCCGGGGAAAAATGGAATTGTTCGGAAACTTTGGAGTGCGGCTGCTCGCTGGTTCTTCCTGTGTTCCTTGAAGCCTGTAGGTACGACTGGAACCGCTCACGGCCACCCTGTACGAATTCCCAGCCGGCTTCGCGGAGCAGCGCCTTGGCCGCCACCGCAAAATTAAGGTTTTCGGCGTTGGGTTGTGCGCTCTTGTCCAGTGTCGAGCTCACCACTCCCACGAGGTTCCCCTGCTCGTCGTACACCGGCCCGCCGCTGTTCCCCGGGCTCACGGGCGCCGAGATTTGCAACGTGTTCTCTTGCAGCCTGGATATGATCCCGGTGCTGAGCGTGAATTTCAATCCTTCCGGGTGCCCAATCACAAAGATGCTTCCGCCTTCCTTCGCCTCCGCAACCGGCTGCACGAAATCCCCCTGTCCGGAGTGCCTCGGCAGCCAGACGAGAGCCAGATCCAGGCTCGCGTGCTTTGCGATAACGTCCGCGCCGGACCACACGCCCGACGCCAGCGAAATCAACGCCCGTGGTTTTTTCTCAGCGTTCCTGTCGCCGCCTGCCACCACGTGTCTTGCTGTTGCGAAAAGATAGCCCGTCGAATTTGCGTGCAACAACATGCCTGCGCCGAACGAGGAAGAGAGAATCTCGCGCTTGCTGAAAAAAGACTGCGCCGCCGGAGAAATCACCGCTACCAGGCTTTTCAGTTGTCTTGCGGCATCCGCTCCCGAAAGGCTGGTTCGCACCGGCAAGGGCGGATACTCGGATCGCTCATCCAGCTCCGCCAGCCCGCTGCTGACCACCGCCGGCAATGGTCCCAGGGAAAACACGGCGACCGCCGCCAGCGACGTCAACATGCCGCTGATTATCAGCAAAGTCGATAAATACGCCGTCCAAGCATGCCGCGTTCGCGGCGGCTGGCCGCGCAGCGCCACACGCAAAATAATCGTGACCAGGCACAACAGCGGCAGGAACGGCACCAGCGCCATGGGTCCGAGCCGCGCCCACCACGCGATCGCTGGTGGCAGCTTCGGCTCCAAGCGCACGGCTTGCCCGGGTTCCGGCTGAACCTCCGCTAGTTCATTGGGGTTGATGACTATTTTGTCCAATGGTCCCGCGTGCCTTTCGCTTGCCAACCGCGCAAAACTATCTGTGGTTGAGATTTCCGCGGAGAGAGTTATATACCGTGTTATACCTCAAAGTGCAAGGTACAGCAGCGTCGCTATTTTCTCAGCAGCACGTGGCAAATCCTCTGTCGCCTCCTGTTTTTTCTGAAACCAGCTTTTTGCTGCGCCCCGCGGCATCCAATATGGCTCTGGACCTAGGCACTTAGCCATGTGCCTAATTGCCTTAAGGCTGGCCTGCTCGGCCTTGAGGGGGGCCAGCACGTTTCGCTCCGGAGGCAAGCATGGCTGTACCGATTCGCATCGGAATCATCGGCGACTTCGAGCCGGCTTATCATTCGCATTTTGCAACCAACGCCGCGCTTTACGATGCAGCCACCAAATTGAAAGTGCCGCTCGAAGTGCGCTGGCTGCCGACACCTTCGCTGGAGGGGCCGGCAGCAGAAAAAATCCTGCGCCGTTGGGACGGACTCATTGCCTCGCCGGGGAGCCCGTACAAAAATTTTGCCGGAATGCTGCGCGGAATCGAATTCGCGCGCACGCATGACTGGCCGTTTGTGGGGACTTGAGGGGGCTTTCAATATACTCTGTTAGAGTATGCGCGAAATGTTTTGAAGATTGCCGACGCCGACTCCGCGGAAAACAATTCGGGGTCGTCGCACGTCGTGGTTACGCCGCTTTCCTGCGCCCTGCCCAACCGCCGCGCGGACGGCCCCAAGGGATCCGGGGAAGAACGCTTGAAGATTCTCCCGGGAACACTCCTGCATTCGATTTGCGGCGGCGAAGACGATTCCGAGCAGTATTACTGCAACTACGGCGTGAATGAGGAATACGAAAAACAGTTTCAGGCCGCCGGATTGCGCGTAAGTGCGCGAGGAATTCTTGGCGAAACGCGCGCCGTCGAACTCCCGGGGCACCGCTTCTTCATTGCTACGCTGTTTCAGCCCCAGCTTTCTTCGCGGCCCGAGGCACCGCACCGCTTCCTGCTGGCATTTTTGCGCGCCGCGATGCGATTTCGCAAGACACGCGCAAAGAAAAGCCGGCCGGCGCGGCGCTGAAATCCCCGTCGCAAAAAACTGTCTCGCGGTGGAAAGCGGAAAGGGAGGAATCCATGCTCGAAGTGATCCTGAAGCGATTTGAGCAGCCCGACGAGATTCGCACATTTGAGAAAGGCAGATTTGAGCTCGTGCGCGTGGGCGGAATGACCATCGGGCGCGCCACGTACGAACCAGGATGGAAGTGGTCGGAACATGTGGGGCGCGCCGCGGGAGCAAAGAGCTGCGCAGTAGAACACATAGGGATGGTTCTCTCCGGGCGCGCGACGGCGGCGATGAATGATGGCAAAGTGATTGAGATGAGGGCCGGAGACGTGTTTTACATTGCCCCGGGGCATGACAGCTGGGTGGTGGGAAACGAGCCTTACGTGTCCATTCACCTGATGGGTGCCGACGCGTACGCCAGCGCCAAGAAAGCATGAATCCCATGGCCTCCAAGCCATGTCGGGCCGTTTCGAAGACCTGGAGCCGCAAAAAAGTGACCCAGGTTTCGGGGAACTACGCCTCAGAGAGGAATATTTTCCGTCCATGATGCGTCTAATTTGTAGAAGTAGTGCGTTGTGAAGGCCTTTGCCAGCCGGAGGATCTTGTGATGGAGACTGTTCTTCAGGACGTAAAGTTCGCGCTGCGCGTTTTTCGCAAGTCTCCCCTGTTCACGGCTGTCGTCGTGCTCACCCTGGCCCTGGGCATCGGCGCCAATACCGCCATCTTCAGCATCGTGAATGCGGTCTTGCTGCGCTCGCTCCCCTTCCGCGAACCAGATCGCTTGCAAAAAGTCACCTTTAATAATCCCGGCGCTGGCCTGCGCGCTGTTCCCTTCTCTGTCCCCGAATTCGACGATCTCAAGTCCAGAGCGGGCATTTTCGAGGATGTAAGCGTCGTCTGGCCGGTAAGTGTCAACTTGACCGGGGCCCAAGAACCGCAACGCTTGGAATTGCTGGTAGTCAGCCCCAATTACTTTTCCATGCTGGGCGTGACTCCACAAATTGGACGTGTTTTTGGCTCCGAGGATTTTGCCCGTGGTTTCGCCATGGCCGCCATCATCAGCGATGGTCTCTGGCGCCGCTCTTACGGCGCGGATCCAAACATTCTCGGCCGCAACCTCCGCCTCGACAATGATCTCTACACCATCGTTGGCGTTCTTCCCCCCGCGTTTCGCCATCCCGGCAAAACGGTCGCTAGGGACGTGGAAGTCTGGGGCACCGCCGGATACAGCGCCGATCCTTTCCCGCCGCCCGCCCGCAACGTGCGGCTTTTGCCGGAAGCCGTCGGGCGCCTCAGGCCCGGAATCTCTACACGACAAGCCCAGGCACGCCTTGACATCATGACTGGCGAACTGCGCCAGGAATTTCCCAACGACTATCCTCCTCTGGCCCGTTTGTCCATCACCACAGAGCCCTTGCAGCAATCTCTCGTCGGCGATGTCCGCCCCATGATGCTCGTCCTCATGGGCACCGTATTCATGATTATCCTCATCGCCTCCGTGAATATCGCGAACCTCCTCCTGGCTCGCGCCTCCAGCAGGCAGCAGGAAATCGCCCTGCGCCTTACCCTCGGCGCCAGCCGCTCCCGCATGGTGCGACAGTTGCTTACAGAAACCCTGTTGCTTTCGTTGCTAGGGGGAATCGCGGGCGTTACAACCGCCACAATTGCCCTCGGTTCCGTCCTTCGATTCTTGCCGCACGGCATCCCCCGCCTCAGTGAAGTCCGCGTGGATTGGGTTGTCCTCCTTTTCGCTCTGCTCATTTCCGTTTTAACCGGTCTCTTTTTCGGCTTGGCCCCCGCTCTACAATCGACCAGGCCCGATGTCTTTGCCTCCATTCGAGAAGGTGCGCGTGGTTCCGGCTACAGCACGAAGACCAATCGGTTGCGCGGCGCCTTAATTGTTTCAGAGCTGGCCCTGGCCGTCGTGCTGATGATCGGAGCGGGTCTATTACTGCGCTCTTTCGCCGGGCTGCTCCAGATAAACCCGGGCTTTAATCCTTCGAGCGTGGTTGCCGCGAGTATCTGGCTTCCCGTGCCGAATGATCCGAAAGCGGATCCCTACGCCGGGATTGCGCCTCAAACCGTATTTGTCCGCGAGACCCTTCGCCGCATGCGCGCCATCCCCGGCGTTGAGTTGGCGGGCATAACTTCTGCTCTGCCCGCTTCCGGGCAAGCCAATAATGCCGTTCTGGCCATCGAAGATCGTCCCGTGGAATCCTCACAAGACTTGCGCGCGGAAGTAATTCGTGTAAGTCCCGGTTATTTCGAAGTGATGCGCACCCCGCTGATTAGCGGACGTTTGTTCGCGGAAAGCGACGAGGACGGTAAACAGCCGGTTGCCATCATCGATGAAACCACCGCTCGCCGCTACTGGGGAAGCGGCGATCCCCTCGGCCGGCGCCTCCGTTTCGCGCAATTCGCGAATGTGCCGTGGCTCTCCATCGTCGGCGTCGTCAAGGACATCAAGCACGACGGCTTGGAGGTTGACGGCGTCCCGCACATTTACGTCTCCACGTATCAGCGGCAAAGCCGGGTCCTGAGCATCGTCCTGCGCACTTCTCTTCCTGCATCTGTCCTTGAGCCGCAGATCCGCCGCGAGGTGCAATCCGTCGATCCCGGCTTGCCATTATTCAACGTTCGCTCCATGCGGGAAGTCATCGACGACTCGCTCGCCCCGCGCCGTTTCTCCTCCGCCATGGTGGGCACATTTGCCGCTATCGCCCTTCTCCTCGCCTCCCTCGGCATTTATGGCCTGTTGGCATACATGGTTGGCCAGAAGTCCCACGAGATCGGTATTCGCATCGCCCTCGGCGCTCAGCCGTCCGACATTCTCAAGTTGATTTTACGCCGGGGAATGCTCTTGTCTGGCGCGGGTATTTTCGCCGGCCTGCTCCTCGCCGCCATCTCTTCCCCGATGATTGCTTCCCTGCTCTACGGTATTCGTCCCCTCGATCTTCAGGTATTTCTCTTCGTGCCCGTGGTGTTCTTGGTCGTCGCCTTTCTGGCCAGCTCCATTCCCGCGCGTCGCGCCCTGCGCGTCGATCCCATCGTGGCGCTGAGGGACAATTAGATTCATGGCGCGAGAATGCAAACGTTCCGCTCTTTCCTACCAGTTTGAATAACATCTTTCGAACCCGCGCATTCCTGCCTCCGCGCGCGTTTCACGTCGGCCTCTGCTGACGCGCAGCCGCACTTGTGGCAAACTGATTGTTCATACGGCACGGTTTTTTGCGCTGCGCATGTCGCTTGTTCGAATGCAGCTGGCCCGTCGGAAAGTCCCGCAGGCCGTTCGAATCCTGCCCGCAATTGAGAAATTTGGTAAGCGAGAAAAATGGACCCGAAGTTCATTCGAAATTTCTGCATCATCGCGCATATCGACCACGGCAAATCCACGCTCGCCGACCGCTTGCTCGAAATGACCGGCGCCCTCACGCAGCGCGAGATGCACGAACAAGTCCTCGATTCCATGGACCTCGAGCGCGAGCGCGGCATCACCATCAAAGCAAAAAGCATTCGCCTGCACTACAAAGCAAAGGATGGGAACACGTACCGATTGAACTTAATCGATACTCCCGGCCACGTGGATTTTTCATACGAAGTTTCGCGCGCCCTCTCCGCCTGCGAAGGCGCTCTCCTTGTCGTCGACGCCTCGCAAGGCGTGGAAGCCCAAACCGTCGCGAATACGTTTCTCGCTTCGAGCCACAACCTCACGATTATTCCGGTGATCAATAAAATTGATTTACCCGCCGCGCAGCCGGATTTCGCAAGAGAACAAATCGAAACCGTGCTCGCAATTCCCGCGGAAGATGCTTTGCTGATCAGCGCAAAAAGCGGCCTCGGCGTCGAAGACGTGCTCGAAGCCATCGTTGCGCGCGTGCCGCCGCCTAAGGGCAGCGCGGAAAATCCGTTGCAGGCGCTGATTTTTGATTCGTGGTTCGACATTTACCGCGGCGCAGTTGTTTTAGTGCGCGTGATGGAAGGCCGCGTTAAGAATCACGTGAAAATCAAGCTCGTCGCCGGAGATGAAACGTACGAAGTCGAGCAACTCGGCACGCTGACTCCGAAACCTGTGGCGCTCGAGGAACTCGAAGCCGGGGACGTCGGCTTCATCGTCGCCAACATCAAGCGCGTGGCCGACGCGCGTATGGGCGACACAGTGATCGAAGTGGCGCGCCCCGCTCCGGCGCTGCCGGGCTTCGAAGCCATCAAGCCGATGGTTTTCGCCGGCTTGTTTCCCGTGCTAGCCGACGACTACGAACCGCTGCGCGACGCGCTCGGAAAATTGCAATTGAACGACGCCGCATTTTTCTACGAGCCGGAAAATTCCGTCGCGCTCGGTTTCGGTTTTCGCTGCGGCTTCCTGGGCCTGCTACACATGGAGATCGTCCAGGAGCGGTTGGAGCGCGAATTCGGCTTGAACCTGATCACCACGGCGCCGAGCGTGCGCTATCGCATCACCCGCGTGACCGGCGAAGTGATCGAAGTCGACAGCCCGGCCAAATTTCCGAATCCCAGCGACATCGAAAAAATCGAAGAGCCGATCATCAAGGCCATGATCATCACCAACGAGGATTCCGTCGGCGGAATTCTGCATCTCTGCCAGGAAAAGCGCGGCACGCAGAAAAACTTCGAATATCTATCGCCGACGCGCGTCATGCTCACCTACGAATTGCCGCTGAACGAAATCGTGCTCGATTTTTACGATCGCCTGAAGTCCACCTCACGCGGCTACGCTTCGCTCGATTACCACCTCGCGGGCTACAGCGAATCCGACCTCATTAAGCTCGATGTGCTGGTCGCCGGCGAACCGGTCGATGCCCTCGCGCTGATCATCCATCGCGACTTTGCCACCGAGCGCGGCCGCGACCTGGTAACGCGCTTGCGAAAGCTCATTCCCCGGCAAATGTTTGAAGTGCCCATCCAGGCCGCCATCGGCAGCCGCGTCATCGCCCGCGAAACCGTCGCCGCCATCCGCAAAAACGTTCTCGCCAAATGCTACGGCGGAGACATCTCCCGCAAACGCAAACTCCTCGAAAAGCAAAAAGAAGGCAAGCGCCGCATGAAGCGCGTCGGTCAAGTCGACATCCCGCAAGAAGCCTTCCTCGCCGTCCTGAAAGTTTCCTCCTCCGACGACGAATAATTTCGCCACAGAGGCACAGAGACGCAGACAGCTGCAATTTCCGTTTGGGAAAGATGCGGCTTCATTGCACATCCTTCTTTTTTACCTCGGTAGTGAGGCGGCCGCGGTGGAGCTGGATGGCAACGGAGTCGCCGAGGGCGACTTGGGCGGCGTCGCGGAGGAGGTTGCCGGCGGCGTCGGTGGCGATAGCGTAGCCGCGCTCTAAAGCTTTCAAGGGGCCGCGTTCCTGGAGTTGCAGCGCGAGGCGCTGCCAGCGTTCGCGCTTGGCGCGGAGCACTCGCTCGACGCGAACGCTGAGTTCGGCGGTGCGTTTTTCGAGGCGCAGGCGGAACGCCGCGATCTTCACGCGAAAATCAAACGAGGCGATGCGCAGGTACGCGGCATTGAAGCGCTTCCGGGATTGTTCGAGGCGCGCGCGAAGTCCGAGGGCTAGTCGCGACATCATTTCGTCGGCGCGCTGGCGCTGCTGGCGTAGGAGATCGAGCGGGCGGCGGAATCCCGGGCGCGCGGAAAGCTCGTGGATGCGGCGGCTGAGAACCAAGATGCGATAGCGCATTTGTTCGGCGAGAGCGCCGCGCAGTTCGGCGATGTGCTTGTCAAATTCGCGGCGCGTCTGAACGACGAGCTCGGCGGCGGCGGACGGCGTGGAGGCGCGGACATCGGCGACGAAATCAGCGATGGTGAAATCAGTTTCGTGGCCGACACCGGAGATGATGGGAATTTCCGACGCGAAGATGGCGCGGGCGACGATTTCTTCGTTGAAGGACCACAAATCTTCCAGGGAGCCCCCGCCGCGCGCAAGAATGAGCACGTCGACGAGCTTTCCTTTATTGAAAAACTTCAGAGCCTTGACAATTTCCTCGGCGGAACCTTCGCCCTGCACGCGCACGGGATAAACGGTTAGGTGCACGCTGGGAAAGCGGCGCGTCAGGATGCGCACGACGTCGCGCACGGCCGCGCCCTTTGGTGAAGTGATGACACCGATGCGGTTCGGTAGCATCGGCAGCGGTTTCTTGCGCGCCGCATCGAAGAGGCCTTCGGCTTCGAGGCGTTTTTTCAATTGCTCGAAAGCAAGCTGCAATGCGCCTTGCCCCACCAGCTCGATTTTCTCGACGTAAATCTGATATTCACCGCGCTGTTCGTAAACGCTGATGCTCCCGCGCACAGTGACTTGCAACCCGTCTTCGGGGCGGAACTTGACGCCGCGCTGTTGCTGCTTGAAGTAAACGCAGCGAACTTGAGCGCGGTCGTCCTTCAGGGTGAAGTAGATGTGGCCGGACTGCGCTTCGCGGCAATTCGAAATTTCGCCCTGAACGAGGATGTCGGTAAAGTTCTTAGCAAGCAGATCGCGGATCTTCCCCGTCAGTTCGCTGACCGTGAAAGTCTTGCGCTCGGGCATAAGGTTGAAACTGAGTTGCTGGGTCATTTTTCAGGCCGGAATTCTTGCCAGAAGTCCTATTTTAAATACTTAGTCACAATCTCTTTAGCAGTGGCGACTTGATTCTAGGCGCAAAACTTTTGCAAAAGAAGTACTAAACGCCTGGCTTAGCGGCGCTTGAGAGCTTCGAGCTCCTCAAGCGTGCGCGGCCAATCCGATCCCAATAGCCGGGACAAAGCGCGGTCCGCAAGAACTTTCCCGCCAGTTTGGCATCGGGCGCAGTAGTTCGTTTCGTTGTCCGCATAACGAATCCGTTGAATCTTTTCTCCGCACCTCGGGCAAGGCTGTCCATAGCGTCCGTGAACCGCCATTTCCTTGCGAAACGCGGTGACTTTTTCCGGAAAGCCCGCTTCGGCCTCCCTGCGGAGCCGGTCTATCCAGGCTTCGAGCGTATGGCGCGTCGCCGCGAACAGCCTTTCCCATTCTTGCGGCTCCAGCTTGCGCGTGAGGGTGATGGGCGACAGTTGTGCCGCATGCAAAATTTCATCCGAATACGCGTTGCCGATCCCGCTGACCAGCCGCGGATCGGTAAGAGCTCTCTTGAGTGTGCGGTTTTCAAACGTAAGCGCGTCGCGAAACGAGTTCACATCGCTCGTGAAAATGTCGATTCCTCCTGGGTCGACGGAACGCAAACCTTCCTCGCCCGCAAGAACATGCAACGAGGCGCGGTGCTTTGTGCCGGCTTCAGTAAGCACGAGAGACCCCTTGGGAAAATCGAAAGCTGCCAGACTGTTGCGGCCCGCCAGCTTTGCTCCCGGCGTCCGCCAGTGCAACCGGCCTGCAATCATCAAGTGCAGCACCAGCCAAAGGTCGCCCTCTACTCCAATCGCGATGCGCTTGCCGATTCGCCGCAGTTCGCGCACGACGCGGCCCTCCACACTTGTAATTGGCGGTTCCGCAGTCCGAAGCAAAAAGGGGCTCGCCAGCCGCACTCGATTGACCGGCAGCGCGACGATGCGTGCTTCGAGTGCAGTGATGTAGGCGGCGATATCCGGCAGTTCCGGCATGCCCATCAGCTTGCAGGCTGCGCCTGCGTTTTGGCAACCTGACTCCTTGATTTTAAAGAAGGAAACGAAAAGACGGCGCTATTTGCGGAGATGTCCAAAAAGCCAAAGTGCGAGAGAAAAACTGAGGCTGAGTAGGAGGCATGTAACGATCGGGAAGTAGAAGGTGGTGTGTTCGCCACGATGGATGATGTCGCCGGGAAGGTGGCCGAGACGGAAGGGGAGCTTTCCACCGAAGTACAGAAGAGCGCCCAAGGCGACGAGGAACCCACCGAGAACGAGGAGGGCCCGGCCGAGTTCGCGGAAAAGGTCCATCCTGGAATTTTACCCGAAATCGCCAAGAAGCCTTTCCCGTCAAAGACCATTGTTAACCCATATATAATAGTATTGACAAGTGGCTATGTATTTGATAAAGACAACACTCTTCAATTCCCTAACCATGTTAGTGCGTGGCTGCGCGGGGAACTGACGCCATTTGCAGCTCTAGCGAGCGCGGCTGGGAGGTATCGTCTAATGGCCCTCCAATCTTTGCTGACACTCCAGATCGCTTTCTTACTGGCGGGAACGTCAGCTCCGGGCCCGCCGGAGGTGCTAGGCGTAGTCGTGCTGGCAGACCGCGCACGCCTCAACAACGCCGCAGTTTCGGAGGGAGCAACGGTTTATGATGGCGACAATTTCTCCACGGAAGAGGGAGGCGCGCTGCGCCTGCGCTGCAACGCAGCCATGCTTGAGCTTGCCGAGAAAAGCGTAGCCTTGGTGCACCATGCGGGAGGCGGGTCTCAAGGACTGCAAGCGCAAGCGGAACTGCTCCAGGGGACTTTGGTGTTCTCCGTGGCGCAGGCGGCCGAACTGGAAATCGAGGCGCGGGCGGCACACATTCGCCCAGCTGCAAATGGGCGAACAGCGGCGCTGGTGAGCGTTATCGGTCCAAAAGAATTGCACATTTACGCGCGACGCGGAGCGGTGTTGTTTTCGTACCGCGGTGAGAGCGCAACGATTACAGAAGGCGAATCCTTTGAAGTGATCCTGGATCCCTCGGAGGACGGTTCCGGGAAAAAGCAGACCACGCCGCCTGCCCACAGGCGGTCGAAGGCATTCTTACTGATTGCGGCCGGAGCCGCTGCCGCCGCGGTGCTTGTGTATAAGAACCACGAGCACAAGGACATGGAGAGCCCGGACCGGCCATAAGAATGGCGCTTCAAGATCACGAATCAGATCAGTTCGAGGCCGGAGAAGAAGTAGCCGATTTCGAAGGCGGCGGTTTCCGGTGCGTCGGAGCCGTGCGTGCAGTTGTTGCCGATGCTGGTGCCGAGGTCGCACCGAATGGTGCCGGGGGTGGCTTTCTTGGGGTCGGTAGCACCCATGGTGTCACGCCATTTCAGGATGGCGCCTTCGGCTTCAAGAACCATCGCAAAGATTTTGCCGGAGCTCATGAAATCGGTGAGTTCGCCAAAGAAGGGCCGCTGGCGATGGACGGCGTAGAAGCCGCTAGCTTCTTCTTTGGTGAGGCGCATGGATTTGATGGCGACGATTCTGAAGCCAGCTTTATGGATGCGCGAAAGAATCTCGCCTTGCTGACCGCGACTGACGGCGTCGGGCTTGATGATTGCGAAAGTGCGCTCAAGTGCCAAGAAAGAATCCTCCAGATTAGCGTATGAATTTAGTTTTCAACTTCAAGACAACGTCAAGACTATTTCAAGGCAGCCGCGAGCGTTGAGCCTAGATCCGCGGGAGACTCCACGGTGCGGATGCCGGCAGCGGCCATCGCCGCGTACTTGTCTTTGGCGGTGCCTTGGCCGCCACTGATGATCGCGCCAGCATGGCCCATGCGGCGTCCCGGTGGAGCGGTTTGGCCGGCGATGAAGCCAACGACGGGCTTCTTCATGTTGACCTTGATCCACTCTGCGGCGCGCTCTTCGGCGTTGCCGCCGATTTCGCCGATCAAAATGACGGCGTGCGTGTCCGCATCATTGTTGAAAAACTGGATCGCGTCGAGGAACGTTGTGCCGATGATGGGGTCGCCGCCGATACCGATACAGGTGGACTGGCCGATGCCGAGTTGCGTCAATTGATGGACGGCTTCGTACGTCAGCGTGCCGCTGCGGCTCACCACGCCGACGTTTCCCTGCTTGTGTATGCGGCCGGGCATGATGCCGATCTTGCACTTACCCGGAGATATGATGCCGGGGCAATTCGGGCCAATGAGCCGCGTTTTCTGAAAGTTCACGACGGAAGCCACGCGCACCATGTCGAGCGCGGGAATCCCCTCGGTAATGCAAACGATGATCGGCAGCTCCGCGTCAGCGGCTTCGAGAATCGCGTCAGCGGCGTAGGACGGCGGAACAAATATCACAGAGGCATTTGCCCCGGTAGCTTTCGCGGCGTCAGCGACGGTGTTGAAGACCGGGCGTTCGAGATGCTTAGTGCCACCTTTGCCGGGTGTCACGCCCCCAACCACATTGGTCCCGTACTCAATCATCTGTTGAGCATGGAAAGTTCCTTCGCGTCCAGTAAATCCCTGTACGATCAACCGCGTTTTTTCGTTTACCAGGACGCTCATCGCGCGCCTCCCGCGAGAGCCACGACTTTTTGCGCGCCATCTTTCATGCCGTCGGCGATGGTGAAGTTCAAGCCGCTTTCGCGGAGAATCTGCTGGCCAACTTCCACGTTGGTTCCTTCCATGCGAACAACGACGGGAACGGTCAGCTTCAAATCCTTGGCCGCTGCGACCACGCCAGTGGCAAGCACATCGCAGCGCAGGATGCCGCCGAATATATTGATGAACACCGCTTTGACCGCCGGATCGCTCATGAGGATGCGGAAGGCGCTCTTGACCTGCTCGGCGGACGCGCCGCCGCCAACATCGAGAAAATTAGCGGGCGAGCCGCCGGCGTATTTGATGATGTCCATGGTGGCCATGGCCAGGCCGGCGCCGTTAACCATACAGGCGACGCTGCCATCGAGCTTGATGTAATTGAGCCCGAACTTGGAGGCTTCCACTTCGAGCGGATCTTCCTCATCGAAGTCGCGCAGTTCGCGGAGATCCTTGTGACGAAACAGCGCGTTGTCGTCGAATGTCATCTTGGCGTCGAGGGCCACGAGTTTGCCTTCGCCGGTGAGCACGCACGGATTGATTTCCAGCATCGAAGCGTCGGTGTCAATGAACGCGCGATACAGAGCCTCAAGGAACGGTGTAGCGGAGCTCACGACTTCGCTTGGCAATCCCAGGCCAAATGCAATTTTGCGGGCTTGGTATGGCTGCAAACCCAGCGCAGGATGAATTGCCTCGCGCAAAATGGCGCCGGGATTGTTCTTCGCGACTTCCTCGATTTCCATTCCGCCGGCGGCGCTGGCCATGAAAACGACTTGGCCCGAGGCACGATCGACGAGCAGACCAAGATAAAGTTCGCGCTTGATGTTCAGTCCTTCTTCGATGAGCAGGCGCTTGACGATGCGGCCACCCGGGCCGGTCTGCGGAGTGACCAGCTTCATCCCAAGAATCTGGCTGGCCAGATCGGCGGCTTCGTCGGAAGAACGCGCCAGCTTGACGCCGCCGCCTTTGCCACGGCCGCCTGCGTGAATCTGCGCTTTGACGACAACAACGTTGACATGCGATCTCAAGCGGTGCGCCGCTTCACGCGCTTCCTCTTTGGTGAAGACGACTTCCCCGCGCGGGGTGGTGACGCCGTAGCGAGCGAGGATGGCTTTGGCTTGGTATTCATGAATCTTCATCGAGGTCCTATTTTTCCGTTCGAGTTTGAAACAGTCCGCTAGTGTTAGAATTTCGACGGCATGTGGAAGATAGAAGTTTACCCGGAAGCCGAAAGCGGAGCAAGGAAGCACGAAATGGCGCGAAAATTAAGGAAAAGTTACGCAGTTCATCGCCATCCCGATAGCAAGTTTTCGATGGAATGCTGATGACACTCTCTCTGATTGAGCGAGTGGAGGCCGGGCACGTGTTGGAGCGCGTGGAGGCGGAAGCGGCGATGGAAGAGCTGCTTTCGGGGCGCGTGGAGACGCCGAATATCGTGCGGCTGCTCTCGGGACTGAATCGGCGTGCGGTTGCAGTGCAGGAACTCGCGGGATTTGCGCAAGTGATGCGGCGGCATGCCACGCGCGTGTTTCCGGAGGGCGAGACGCGGCCAGCGAACATGGTGGACACGTGTGGAACCGGCGGCGACGGCGCGAACACGTTTAATATTTCCACGGCAGCGGCGATCGTCGCGGCAGCGGCGGGAGCACGCGTGGCCAAGCACGGCAACCGCGCTTCGAGTTCGCGGAGCGGTTCGGCGGACGTGCTGGAAGCGCTCGGAGTGCCCATCGACGCGCCGTTTGAACGGCATGGGCGAGCGATCCGGGAGATCGGCATCGGATTTCTGTTCGCGCAAGCCGCTCACACGGCGACTCGGCATGCCACGCCCGCGCGCAAACAGATGGGCGTAAGAACCGTGTTTAATTTGCTGGGGCCGCTGACGAATCCAGCCGGTGCGCAGTCGCAAGTGCTCGGAGTTTTTTCAGCAGATGTGATTGATTTGGTGGCGGCAACTCTCGCTGAACTTGGTATTGAGCGCGCGTTTGTGGTGCACGGCGCGGGAGGACTGGATGAAATTTCGCTCGCGGGGGAGACGCTCGTCGCGGAGGTCCAAGGCGGCACGGTGCGCCGGTACACGGTGACGCCGGAAGAGTTCGGCGTGGAGCGCGCGCCGATCGAAGCGATCCACGGAGGGACGGCTGCGGAGAATGCGGCGCTCCTCCGGCGCATCCTGGAAGGCGAAGCCGGACCGGCGCGCGATATTGTGGTGGCCAATGCCGGGGCTGCGCTGGTCGCTGCGGGCGTGGCCGCCAATTTTCGCGAGGCAGCGGGACTCGCAAGTTTCGTGATTTCCTCGGGCGCAGCAAACGAGAAACTGGCGAGTCTGGTGGCCTTCACCAACAAGAGTTAGATTCACAGTCAGGATTTTGCTTTGAGGAAGTGTTTGGAATTGCGTGTGTTCGAGACCGGCAACGCAAGCGGAGGAAAACTTTGAGAAATTTTGCGGTCACTCTATTGATTTCATTTTTGCCGAACGCGGCGCTGGCGCAGAAGCCGCCCGCACCGGCGCCTGCGCAAGTCGCGCAAGCCGTGCGCGACTACCGGATGGACAATGAGGACCGCATCATCCGCGAGCTGAGCGAATTTCTGGCGATCCCGAACATCGCGAGCGACACGCCGAACATTCAGAAGAACGCGGCACGCCTGGTCGAAATGCTCGAAGCGCGAGGAATTGAAACGCATCTGTTGCCGATTACCGGGCGCGGGCCAGTAGTTTTCGGCAAATTGATCACGCCGGAAGCGAAGCGCACGGTGATTTTTTATGCGCATTACGATGGCCAGCCGGTTGATCCGGCGGCGTGGACGGATGGAAAACCGTTCGAGCCAGTGCTTCGCGATGCGGCGATCGAAGCGGGCGGAAAGCGCATTCCTTTCCCGGAAAACACCGCTCAACATCGTGCGAGCTATAACGACAATTGGCGCATCTACGCGCGATCGTCCTCGGATGACAAATCGCCGATCGTGGCTCTGCTTGCAGCGATCGATGCGCTTCGGGCGAAGAACATTCCGCTTGGCGTAAATCTGAAAGTGATCTTCGAAGGCGAGGAGGAAGCAGGATCGCCGAATCTGCAACGGACGCTCGAGCTGCACAAAAATTTGCTGGGAGCAGACCTGCTCATCACCGCCGATGGGCCGGTGCATCAGAGCGGGCGGCCACTGGTTTTCTTTGGGAATCGTGGAGACATCGGAATGGACGTCACGGTATACGGTCCGGTGCGCGCATTGCACAGCGGGCATTACGGAAACTGGGCGCCGAATCCCGCGATGGACTTGTCGCGGCTGCTGGCATCGATGAAGGACGCGGACGGGCGCGTGCTGATTGACGGCTACTACGACGATGTAACGCCGCTGGGCGACGTGGAGAAAAAAGCACTCGCGGAAATGCCCACGAACGACGCAGACCTCGAACGCGAGCTGGGAATCGCCAAACCGGAAGGCGCCGGGAAGAGGCTGGTTGAACTGATCCTGCAGCCCTCGCTGAATGTTCGCGGCTTACGCAGCGCGTATGTCGGTGAGCAAGCGCAAAACGTCGTGCCGGATCGGGCAGAGGCTTCGCTCGATGCGCGGCTGGTGCGAGGAGAAGACCCGCAGCAGAAATTCGAGCAGATCGCACTATTCGTGCGAAAACAAGGCTTCTACGTCATTGACCACGAGCCAACGATGGAAGAGCGGCGCACGTACCCGCGGATCGCCAAGCTCATCAACGAAGGAGGATACCGCGCTTCGCGGACGCCGATGGATTTGCCGATGTCGAAAGCGCTGGTGAAAGTTGTGCAGGACGCGACGGGAAACACAACGGTCGTCGCGCCGGCGCTGGGAGGCAGCGTGCCCATGTACATCTTCGAAGATCTTGGTTTGCCTTGGATTGGCGTGCCCATCGTGAATTACGACAATCACCAGCACAGCTCGGATGAAAATTTGCGGCTGGGGCATTTCTGGCGCGGCATGGAAATTTATGGCGCGATTCTGGCGGATCTGAATTGGTAGCTGCGAACTCTTACGAGAAATAAAGTTTGTGCCAAGCCGGGGCGCAGCGTGCTGCGCCCCTACAAGGAAAGAAAATTTTGGAGGAGCTGTTTGCCGGAGTCGGTTAAGACGGATTCGGGGTGGAACTGGACGCCTTCGATTTTGTGGCGGCGGTGGCGGAAGGACATGATGATGCCGTCGTCGGTTTCGGCGGTGATCATCAATTCGCGGGGCAGGGATTTTTTCTCGACGATCAGGGAATGGTAGCGCGTGGCGGTGAAAGGGTCCGGCAGCTTGCGAAAGATATTTTTGCCGTCGTGATGGATCTGGCTGGTTTTGCCGTGGAAGAGTTTCGGGGCGCGAATAATTTTGCCGCCGAAGGCGGCGCCAATGGCCTGGTGGCCCAGGCACACGCCAAGGATGGGAAATTTTCCAGCGAGTCGCTCGACGAGTTCGACAGAAATGCCGGCTTCCTGCGGCGTGCAAGGGCCCGGAGAGATTACGATGCGTTCCGGCTTGCGGCGGATAATTTCATCGACGCTAATTTTGTCGTTGCGATGCACTTCGACCTGGCAACCCAGTTCGCCGAGATACTGCGCGAGGTTGTAGGTGAAGGAATCGTAGTTGTCGAGCAGGAGAATCATGATGCAGCGCCTATCTCCTAAATTCTAATACCGTTCTTTCCGGCTTGAGGGCCTTTTAAAGATTCCCCTCGGCGTATCAATTTGGCCTGGCCGAAACAGACAGACTGAAGTCTGCCTCACTAGCGCCGGTGCGCTCTTTCCAGCGCGGTGAGCAGCGCTTTGGACTTGTTCACGCTCTCTTCATATTCGCCCTGGGGCGTGGAATCCGCAACTATGCCGCCGCCGGCTTGTATGTGAGCGAAGCCATTTTTCATCACCATGGTACGAAGCGCGATGCAGGAGTCGAGGTTGCCCGCAAAATCGAGATAGAGAATTCCGCCCGCATAAATTCCGCGGCGCGTGCGTTCGAGTTCTTCGATGATTTCCATGGCGCGCACTTTGGGCGCGCCAGAGACCGTGCCGGCCGGAAAACAGGCCATCAGCGCGTCGAAGCAATCGACGTCTTCGCGGAGGCGGCCGCGCAGGCTGGAGACCAGATGCATCACATGCGAGTAGCGCTCGACGGTAAGCAATTTTTCGGGCTTCACGGTGCCATAGTCACAGACGCGGCCAAGATCGTTGCGGCCGAGATCGACGAGCATGATGTGCTCGGCGCGCTCTTTTTCGCTGGCCAGCATTTCACGTTCAAGGCGCTGGTCTTCGGCTTCGTCCTTTCCGCGCCAGCGCGTGCCGGCGATGGGCCGGTAAAAAACGTCGCGTCCCTGCACTTTGACAAGCATTTCGGGGGAACTGCCGAAGACCACGAGGTCGTTGAGCTGCAGATAGAAAAGATACGGGGAGGGATTCAGCGCGCGCAACTCACGATAAACCTCGAACGGCTCGGCTTTCGTTTTCGCGGAGAAACGCTGGCTCAGCACGACCTGAAAAATATCGCCGGCGCGAATGTATTGCTTAGCTTTGCGCACGGCGGCGAGGTATTCGGGTCGGCGGAAATTGGAAGTGACTTTGAGCGAGCCGCGTCTCCTCGCTTTTGTGGGCTTCTTCGGGTGTTCCGCGGCCACGGGTTCATCGAGCAGGCGGCGCGTCTCTTTGATTTGGCGGACGGCGGCGTTGTATTTCGCGCGGAGGGTGCCGTGACCTTCGGTGAAAACATTGCGAACGATCCACAAGCGGTGCTGCACGTGATCGAAAGCGATGAGGCCGTGATAAAACATCAGCATCGCGTCGCAGAGGCCGATTTCATCGCGGAGGCGCCTGGGAATGCGCTCGATGAGGCGAACCATGTCGTAGCTGAAGTAGCCGATGGCGCCGGCGACGAGCGGCGGCAATCCCGGGAGGCGCACGGGACGAAAACGCTCGATGCGCTCGCGCAGGAACGAGACGGGATCGCGTTCCTCCCAAAGCATGCGGTCGCGGCTTTCGAGGACGCAGGCGCCGTTGGCGTAGCGGAAGATTTCCTCGGGGTGCGCGCCCGCGAAGGTGTAGCGCGCGATTTTTTCGCCGCCTTCAACGCTTTCGAGAAGGAAGGAGTAGCGCGCGCCCTGGGCGATGCGTAGATAGGCGCTGATAGGAGTCAGCAAGTCCGCGGAAAAAACGTCGTAGACCGGGATGAGGTTGCCCTGTTTGGCCAAGCGCTGAAATTCGTGGAAGTCCGGCTGGATCATGGAAGCGAGTTCACAGTTCCGACCGAGTCGGAATCTTCGATCGACAGTTTTCAGGTCACAGAAAAAGAAACCTATTATTACATTACTTCCGGCTGGCCCGAATTATTCGACAGAGGCTCAGGGTATTTTGGGTCGCAGTAGGAAAAGCGGCGGCCCTTCGAGGCTCAGGGCAAGCAAGGCGCCGCACTCCCAAAGGAATCTAGTTAACCATAATCAGGGCCCCTCCCCCTGCTTTTTGTAAGTGTTGCATCTAAAGGATTTAGCGCTTGTGTAAGTGGTTTAGAATCAACACTTACAGGCCTCCCATAAGTGCTGATCCTAAAGGGAGTTACAGGCGACATTTGAGGCATTTCCACAAGTGTTGGTTCCAAATGACTTAGCCGAAATACGACTGGCAAGCCGAGAAAACGGGGATGGCAACACTAGGCGGAACTTGCGCAGAATTACCCGAGGCATAGTGTACCACAATGATAAGAAAAGTCAAGAGAAATTTGGGGAGCGGGTCAGTTTTCGGTTGGCCGTTAAACAGGACTTAGCGCGGAACGATTCAAAAGAGACTCCAAGACCTTACTATCCGCCGTCCGAAGACTGCACAATCCGGCTGACTGGCAGGTCCGGTACCGTCCCATGGCACTGCAATTTGCGTAGACTGGGGAGTATGAAACGCGTGGTCATTCTGGGGCGCGGAGCTTCGGGCAAATCGACTTTGGCGAGGCGGTTGGGGGATATTATGGGGCTGCCGGTGATTGAGTTGGACAAATTCTTCTGGCAACCGGGGCTTATCGCAAGGCCTCGCGAGCAGTGGGTTGTAATGCAAGAGAAGCTCGTTGCTCGGGACCGTTGGATCATGGATGGTGACCTCGGGCCATATGACACTATCGAGGTCCGGCTCCGTGCGGCTGATACGATCCTCTTTTTGGACTTCTCGCTTGTCCGGTGCACTTGGCGAGCCATTCGCCGATCACGCGAACGCGCTGATTTCTGGCGTTGGCTCTTGGCATACCGATATCAGAGCCGTCCGATTCTCCGGGCAGCAATTGCCAAGCACGCACCCAATGCGGTGCTCCACGTAATTCGCAGCCCTAAGGCACTCAGCCGGTTCGTCGCGGAGGCCGCCTCGGTTACGCCAGTTGTCAGGTAAGCGCATCCATTTAGGTGCCCAGACCAATTCCTTTTTCTGATTGAATCGGGCGCGCACCGTCGTGATCTTTAGGCTCCCGATGAGTTCCAGAATTGAAGTTGAGCATCGGCGAGTAGCCGACTGATCCCATCTCGGTCGACCTCATCTGGGAGTGTCGAAGTTGCCTGAGCAGCCAGCGCTTCTGATTCAAGTTGCGCGCCGAGCTCTCGAATTTCGGCAAGGGAATACTTGCCCTTACGGATTTCGATCAACTCGTCCCGGTTTGGCCTCGGCAACGTGATGCGTCCGTGCTCCATCAGCTCTTTGGCTTCGCCGTAAAGACGGATGACATGCATGGCGTACTTCGTATCGTATCCATGTTTATCTTCGAGTTCAGCGCGGTGAACGTTCTTCTGCCCCTTTTGTCCGAGCAATCGTTTCATCTGATCGTCTGCGAATCCGAGGAATGGCTTCACATGGCCCTTCGCAAGGAAAAGTTCAGGGCGGGCAGAAAAGCGGTCCCACGTCTTGGTCGTGAACTCAAGTGGCGCGAACAAGAAATGCAAAGCCGACGGATTGCCCTTGGCGGCTAGTCCTGCCCACTTCATCAGGGTATATAGGCAGACGTCCACGTCTTGTGGCCCGTTGCCGCCGACCTTGCCTCCGGTGGTGAAAACAAAATGCTCCTCACGTTCGAGCCCAAGAACTTTAGTCGGCGGCGGAATATAGAGTCCGTACCAGTCGGTATCATCCGTCGCACCCAGTTTTGCACCGTGGGCTTGCGAGCCGCCGATACACACCATGATTAGGTTCTCTTGATGGGCGAATCCATATTGAGAGAAGTCGGGTTTCACTTTGCGGTCCTTGATACTGCCACTGGTACCGTGCTGGCATGCGGAGAGCACAAATCCTCCGCATGTCCGGTGAGCGTTTATACATCGAGTTGGTTGCGGTCCGCCCAACTTCTCACAACTGTGCTCGGGACCGGTGTCTTAGTAGGCGGTGGGAACCCCGTTATCAACTGCGAAGCTGTATCGCGTAGTGCAGAACTGTCGCTGAGGACGGCTGTGCTTTTATTGCGCGTGCGAGCCTAATCCTTTTCTGCCTTGTCGCGAATCGCTTCGTTGCGCAAGCGGTCGCACTCCGTATTGGCGCACCGCGTTAGCCAAGCGTCAGGGTCTTCGGATCGTTCGTACAAGCGTGCCTGGCCGGCCATGCGCTGCATAAGCGCACACTCTACGTTGTCCGCAACCGTCCCCGTTCCGAAGTAGCGGATCACCGCTGTGCGGATGATTTCCGCATGTTATCGTGAAGCGACGTCACCGCACCGTTGTCGTGCTTGTTGACGGACAGCCGCAAGAGAACCTCGTGGTTCGTCATAGTTGCGCCTCAACGGCCGGCCTTGACAGAATCCACGCTCGCAGGGCGGATTCCTCGCGAAAGGTCTTCGAGTTTATCTTCCACGGAATCGTCGCCCAATACACGGTCGCACTCTTCGTCAGGCTGTCGATACATATGCGATCTTCGGCGCCCGCCGTCGCTTTCTTCAGCCACAGGACGGTGCCTTCCTCGGATTCTTGGGTTACAACGAACCCGGCTTCACGAGCGGCGGCTTGAAATGCTTGAAGCTTTTCCATGGTGCTTCCAGTATAGGCTCATTCCCACTCGAACGGCGGTCCGTCAAGGATACTTGTGATTAGAATGATTTAATGCTCAGAAGAAAGAACACAATTGTCGAGCAGCTTTACGACCCTCTATCACACGATAAGAAGACGATTGGTGCGGAGGAATCCTCCCCAGTCGTGGACCGGACCTGTCAATGCTTACCAAATCATGGATCAATTGTCCTCTATGGGTAGCGGGGGCGGGAGTTCTCTTCGGCGCGCAGGGCCGCCAGGACGGCTCGGCGCATGGACGCTTCGGGGGGGCGCTTTTGCGTCCAGATTCTCCATTGGGCGAAGCCTTGGGCGAGAAACATCTCGACCCCAGAGACGGCGGCGATGCCTTTTTGGGCGGCTAGTTTCAGGAGCTGGGTGCGCTGGGGGCGGTAGATCAAGTCCATGACGATGCGGCAGTGGAGCTCGCCGGACGCGAGAGGCGAGATTCCGCCGTGGGGGTGCATGCCTACGGGTGTGGCGTTGAGGACGGCGTCAAAGAATTCGGTGCGCAGGGCGCGGCGCGGGACTACTTCTCCACCCACGGCGCGGGCCAGTTCTTTGGCGGCTTTGTCGCGGCGGGCGCAGATGGCGACGATCGCGCCGGCGCGGGAGAGGGCGAAAGCGGCGGCGCGGGCAGCTCCTCCGGCGCCGAAGAGCAAGGCGCGGCTTCCTTTGATGGGGAGTTTTTTCTCGAGGGCGCGGAGGACGCCGAGGTAATCGGTGTTGCAGCCGTAGAGGGAGCCATCGCGGCGGACCACAACGGTATTGACGGCGCCGATGTCCGCCGCCAGCGGCTCGCACTCCCGGAGGTGTTTGAGGATGGTTTGCTTGTGCGGCAGGGTGACACTGAAGCCGCGGATACCGAATTCCGGAACAGCGGATAAGAAATCGGCGAGCTGGCGGACCAGAAAGGGGAGAAAGACGGCGTCCAAGCGACGGGCAACGTATCCGGTGTTATGCAGCAACGGAGAAAGCGAATGACCGATTGGGTCGCCAATGACGCCGTAAACCCGTGCGCGGCGAGAGAGCGCGTGGGCGCGGTAGAGATGCTTCATCTCGTCCAGCGAAACCTGGCCGGGGGCGGTGGCGGCAGCGACAGGCGCGTAGGCCAACGCACTGCCCTCACGCAAGGCGAGGATGCGCGCAGGCAGCCCGGCTTCACCCATGGGAACGGCGACGAAATTCCTGGAGTTTCGCGCGAGGCGCAAAAGTCGCACGCTGTCCTGGATGGTTCGCGCTTCGGCGGCGATCTTGACGGCATCGACCGCGCCGTGGGCTGGCGGGTCCATGCGGCTAGGTAAATCCGGGGTGCGCTCGAAGTCGTGGACGGAAAGCAAGATGCGCGGGGGTACAGGATATTCCCGGACGGACTGGCCGGGAAGTTTGCGCAGGGTCTCGACTTCGAGATCGCACCACTGGCAGCCGGCTTCGCGGGCTTGCGTAAGCCAGTAGAGTTGGCGGTCGACGCCGCCGGCAAACTTGCCACCGCCTTCGCGGCGGCGGCAGGTGGCGAGAAAAGTGGCGTTGCGCAGCCGGCGCTTGCCGAGCCACCGGAGGAAGCGGGCACGCTCCGCGTCGCTGGCCAGCCAATCGAGGCGCAGCTCGACGGTGCTGGTTTGGCGCAAGGCCACGCGTACCAGTTTGGACATTTCGGCAGCCGTGCCAGCCGCCGCAACCGCACAAATCCGCCGCAGCCCGTTGCCAAAGAGGCTCATGCCTGCCTTACGCTGCCAATCCATTGAAAATACAGGGGACTAGTATGCCGTATCAAACTTGTAAAGCAACCTCGGCCATTTGGTTGACGAGTGGGATAGGCCCTGATAGTTTTGCTGAAGAATATCCATGCACGGCCCTTAAGGCGTGTTTTCGAAGGAGTTCAGGAATGCGCTCTAGAATCGCGGTTTTATCTCTATCGGTATTGCTGGGTGCGGTGGCAACGCCGGCGCAAAACGTGGCGCCACCAGCTCCGAAGATTCCGCAACCGGACTACAGCACGGTAAATTGCGCGGGATTCGTTACCAACCAGAAAGTGCCGGACGAGATCCGGATCGTGTCTTCAGAGCAATCGAACTACAAGATCACCTTCATGCGCGGCGACTATGTACATATCAATCGTGGCCTGGACAAAGGTGTTCGTGTAGGCGACCGCTTCGCGGTAGTGCGGCCGGCGAAGGATCCCACGGATGTACCGTGGTTCAAATGGCAAAAGAAGCTGCTCGGCGCCATGGGGACGCTTTATATTGACGCCGGACAGTTGCGAGTGGTCGATGTGCTGCCCAAGGTTTCTGTCGCGCAGGTGATATTCTCGTGCGATTACATGCAGCGCGGGGATATCGTCGAGCCTTACGAAGAGCGCCCTGTGCCGCCGTACAAAGATCCTGCGGCGTTCGATCACTTTGCGCCGGTGAGCGGCAAGCCGGTGGCCATGATGGTGGCCGGGAAAGACTACGGACAGATCTACGGAAAACTCAGCGCGGTCTACGTAAACCTGGGGAGCAACCAGGGTGTCAAGGTCGGCGATTACATGCGAATCTTCCGGTATCAAGGTTCGAGGGCGGAGACGGTGTCGCTTGAGAGGGGTTATCAATACTCGTTGTATGGCTTCGGGAGCGCCCCCACACGTTACGAATGGAATGACCTGCCACGCGAAGTGCTTGGCGAGGGGATCGTCATCAACGTGAGCCGGAATTCATCGACAATGGTGGTCACCTTCAGCTCCTTGGAAACCTACGCGGGGGACTACGTGGAAATCGAGTAGAAGTCCGACAGCCCGCTGAATGGTCCAGGCCCGCCGCGGATTCTCCGCGCGGGCCTTTTGTTTTTGCGCGGCTTTCGAGTTCGAGCGTTGCGGATTAGCGGAGCCTTCAGAGCGCCCGACGTCGTCAACTTTCGGAGAAGACTTCACAGGTAAATGCAAACAGGCGAGCCTCGGGATCGCGCCAGGCTTCGGGAGGCAGACCTGCCTTTCGGCAGGTTTCTTCGAGGAACTGCTCGCGGGTCAAGCGGTGTTCGGTGGCCACCTGAGGAAGAAGCAGCCCGCGCTGGGCGTGGCAACGGATGAGCAAGCCGTGACGCCCGATTTCGATCGATTCAGGGGCGATCGGTTGCAGAGAGGAAAGCAATGAGATTTCGACGATAAGTTCGCCAAGCTGGTCCGGCTTCATGGGGGCGAACCGCGGATCTTCCAGCGCGGCGCTGGCAGCACAGCGAACAATGGCGTCTCCCAACGGCTCATTTGGTTCAATGACCCCGATACAACCCTGCAGGCGTTTGCCCAGGTGAAGGGTGACGAAGACACCGCAGGGCTCCATGAAGACTCCTTCGCGAGGGAAGACCTCCGGAAGTTTGCGGTGAAAGACAGCTTCGACAACCGCCGATCTGGCTAGTTGCACAGCCGCGCGGCGGTCCGCTTCAGAGAGGGACGGCATCCTCGGACTTCTTGCGGGCTTCGAGCATGCGGAGCCGGCGGCGCTTCTTGATGCTGTCGTCGACGTGGCTCCAGAAGCGGCGGAAATACTGAGCGGCTGAGACGAGCGCACTGATGACCACGAGCCAGAGCAGGATTCGGGCCAGCGGCTTGAGCCACAGGTACCGGCCCCCGACGATGAGTACCGCCACGGCGCACACTTGCAACACCATCTTCGTCTTTCCAAGGGTGGAGGCTTCGATAGTGAATCCCTCGGCGGAAGCGATATTGCGCAACCCGAGAACGGTAAATTCCCTGCCGATGATGATCACCACCATCCAGGCTTCGACGAGATTCATGCTGACCAAAGAGATGAACGCCGCAGAGATGAGCAACTTGTCAGCGATAGGATCGAGAAGTATGCCGAGAGTGGTTACTTGCAGGCGCCGACGAGCCAGGTAGCCGTCCGCCCAGTCGGTGGCCGCGGCGAGGAGAAGGATCAACACGCCCCAGATCTCGAAGTGCATGGCAAATCCCCAGAACTCGAAATTAGGGCTGCGCGTGAGGAGGATGACAATGAGGACGGGAACGAAAAAGATCCGCAATAGCGTCAGTGAGTTAGGAAGATTCATGGGCGCATGACGGCGGGGGTGCCGCCCTGTGGCTTCCGCCACCGCAGTTTCACTATAGACTTGGTGTAAGAAGGCGTCAACACGTCAGGGGAGCCGGGACACTCCGAACGGGCGCAAATCGTCGGCACTTTTGGCGCTTGGGAGTTACTCCGGGATTAGCTCAAGACCAGAAGCACAAGCAAAGAAAGCTGTACTCTTTCGTAACGCACCTGCTGCAAATCTGTGCAAATGTGAAAAGTGCAACGGTGCGACAGAGCGGATGAGAAGGAGAGCGCGAGGGCCGCGGAAGCTCACATAACCTATGTATTGTCATTGCCTTAGAAGGATAGATTCTCTTTGATCCTCCAAGATATCCGGCAAGAAGCGCCGGCGGATCTTGGGGGCGACCACGGTTTCCACAGCGTTTTCCACAGCGGCTAGGGTGCGAGACCGGACCGAAAAGGGGCCTCTGAAGAGGTCGCAAGTCAGTAGAAACACGGCTTTTACAACGTTTTACTGTGTGGTAAGCAGGCGGGTTCGCGAAGCACGCCTCTCAGATGACGCGCGGGCCACGAAGGAGCCGGATAGGGAGCATGAAAATAGCGCTGACGAGACCGAGAACGCCGTGAACGGCGATTCCTACCAAGCGGAAAGGCAGCGTCAGCAACCAGACAAATGGATAGAGGATGAGAGCCAGCAGAGCCAGTGGCCAACACAAAATGAATAGGATGATCCACAAGAAGAAAGCAGCCATGGAAACCTCGTATCTTGCGGCGGCAAAGCGGTCCGTACGATGGTGACCACAGAACCGCCGGTTTCTATTTTACATTACGAGCGCGTGCGCGGAAAAGTTCCCTCGACGGCGTACTCATTAAGCCGCAGACGCTTGGCGATGGACGCAGGCACCTCCGCATCGAGGCGCATGTGCGAATCGTCAATTTCCGAGTGGAGGACGCGCCCCAGCGCATGAACCATAGCCAGGGTGCGGCCTTCCGCCAGCGGCAAACGAATCGAGAGTGAAACGACGGGATCGGTGGGCATCGCAGCGTCCATGCGCCGCAACAATTCCTCGATTCCTTCGCCGGTTAGGGCAGACACCAGCACAGGCGGGCCGGAGGCGCCCGCGCTTCTGACCGCGCCGTTGTTCGTGATGGCCTGGCGATCTTCCGGAGAGAGCCGGTCCAACTTATTTAGCACGCGCAGCCTGGGGCGGCCGTCGACGCCCAGTTCGCGCAAAATCTTGTCAACTTCCTCGTCGAGTTCGTCATGGTGCGGATTGGAGACGTCGCTCACGTGCAGGATCAAAGCGGCTTCCTGCACTTCTTCGAGGGTTGCGCGAAACGCGGTCAGCAATCCTTTGGGGAGATCGCGGATAAAGCCTACGGTATCGGAAACGAGGACGCGGCGGTTGGAGGGAAGGCGCAGCGCGCGAATAGTGGGGTCGAGCGTCGCGAACATTCTCGAGGAAACCAGCACTTCGGCGCGGCTCAGGGCATTGAACAACGTGGACTTGCCAGCGTTGGTGTAACCCACCAGAGCGATGGTGCCGAGAGGAACGGCATTGCGCGCCTCACGCCGCAGCGCCCGCTGTTTGCGGATGTCGTCAATACTGGTCTGGATCTTGCCGACGCGGTCGCGAATCCGGCGGCGGTCGGTTTCCAGTTTCTTTTCACCTGGGCCGCGTACGCCGATGCGTCCCGTTCCCCCGCCCGCCCCACCCGCGCCACCGCCGCCGCTCTTGCCGCCGAGGCGCGACATCGAAGTTCCCTTGCCGGTCAGGCGGGGCAGCATGTAATTCAACTGCGCCAACTCGACTTGCAACTGGCCTTCGCGGCTGCGGGCATGACGGGCGAAAATATCGAGTATCAACTGCGTGCGATCGATCACCCGGCGTTCCGTGGCTTCTTCAATGTTGCGCTGCTGCATGGGAGAGAGGTTGCTATCGAAGATGATCAACGGCGCATGGTGCGCGGTGGCTTCGGCGCGAATCTCATCCAGTTTGCCGCGGCCCACCAGCGTTGCGGTGTCCGCGGTATCGCGCATTTGGAAAACGGTTCCAGCGATCTCGGCTCCCGCGCTGCGCGCTAACTCCACGAGTTCCAGAAGCGATTCGCGGCCCTGCTCGCCTAGGGGCATGCCGGGAAAGCGCGGGGCACGCTTCCAGCCGACGCCTACGAGCAAGGCGCGCTCTGCTGTCGAGACTTGATGTTGGGCTTTCGTCACTGAGATCGGCCGGGAGTCATCGTGCGGGACTTGCGCATTTCGGGCGGGGCTCACCCCTGAATAAGATTATACGCCTCTCTCGCCAGCCCAGCGACATGCCTGCAAGTCCGCGGCGCTTTCGGGGACCGGCGGCGGTTTGCGAAGGCCGCGGAGGCGTGGGAAAATGCCTTCATGCGAAAACTGACCTTCACTGCTTTGCATTTTCTGGTGGCCGGAATGATGTTGCCTGGAAACGTCCTCGCACAGCAAACACCGGCGCCGAATACACCTCCAACTCCGGCGCCGAAAACCGCGCCGGCTCCTGCCGCTGGCGTCCAGAAGGCTCCCACAGCGAAGACGGGTACAGCGGCCAAGCCGAGGACCCCGGCCCCGCTTACGCTGAAAACGCAGAAGGACAAGACCAGCTACGCAGTGGGAATGAATGTGGGTAAGGGTCTGGCGGCGAATCTTCGTCAGGGATCCGTTGACGTGGACCAAGCAATCCTTCTAAGGGGACTGAAGGACGCTCTAACAGGCGGCAAGACGCTGTTGACCGATGACGAAGCAAAGACCGTCCTGACACAACTGCAGACCGAGATGCGCGCCAGACAGCAGGAAAAGATGAAGGTGGAGCAGGAAAAAATGAAAGCGGCCGCGGAAGAAAATAAAAAGGAAGGCGCTGAGTTTCTAGCCGCGAACAAGATCAAGGACGGCGTCGTCACGCTGCCCAGCGGCCTTCAATACAAGGTTCTGACGGAAGGCACGGGACCGAAGCCAGCGGCCACGGACACCGTGTCTTGCAACTACCGCGGCACGCTGACCAACGGCACGGAATTTGACAGTTCGTACAAGCGCGGGCAGCCGCTGTCCATCCAGGTAAATGGAGTAATCAGAGGCTGGACAGAGGCTCTGCAACTCATGCCCGTGGGTTCGAAGTGGCAGCTTTTTATTCCATCGGATCTTGGCTACGGCGACCGCGGGTCTGGTGCGGTCATCGGCCCCGGCGCGACTCTCGTTTTTGAGGTGGAGCTGCTTTCCATCCAGGACAAAGCCAAAGCAGAAGTTACCCCGAAATAGCCCGGCGAATAAAGTAAGATTGTCGTTGGTGGGACTGGAGAATTCGGCTTAGCGGAAGAGCTTCTGTTGCCTCAGGCCTTCTGTTTGAAGCCACTCGAGAACGCCGTCTTGCAAACCGGCATCATCGCCAAATCCTGTAAACCAGCGGACGTCCGGCTCTTTGCGGAACCAGGTGAGCTGGCGCTTGGCGTAACGGCGCGTGGACTGCTGAATCGCCGCGCGCGCCTCTTGCAGAGTTATCTCGCCCCGGAGCACTGCGCGCAATTTCCGGTAGCCGATAAAATCAAATGGCTTGGAGTTCTCGCTCAGGCCGCTCTCAAGGAGCGCTTGCACTTCGCGCATCCATCCCTGCGCGAGCATGGCGTCTGTTCTGGCGTGGATGCGCTCGTTGAGCTTTTCGCGAGGCGGCAGCAATCCAATTCTTAGCGCGCGCCATCCTTCCAGCGGGACGCGGCCCGCGCGATGCACTTCCGAAATCGGCTTGCGCGCCAGAATGCAAACTTCGACGGCGCGGATGAGTTTCTGCTCGTCCGCGGGCGCGATTTTGCGGGCTGCTTCCGAGTCGAGGCGCTTCAGGACGCGATGGAGATGGCCGGGCGGATGCTCTTCCACGCTGGCTCGGAGCCGCTCGCGCAATGGTTCGGAGCGCTGCGGAACATCCGCAAGACCTTCGAGCAGCGCGCGCAAATACAAGCCTGTGCCGACGGTGAATACTGGCAAGCGCCTGCGTTTGCGCAGGTCTTCCAGAACCTGTAATGCAAACTGACGGTAACCTCCGGCGGTGGCCTCATCGTCTGGCCCAAGAACGTCGATCAGATGATGCGGCACACTGCGGCGTTCGGAGTGGCTGGGCTTTGCCGTACCAATATCAAATCCGCGATAGAGCTGCGTCGAATCGCAGGCCACCACTTCTCCGCCGAGCTGCTCCGCGAGTCTCGCACCGAGCGCCGACTTTCCCGATGCCGTCGGACCAACGATGGCAAGGAGAGGCAGGAGCGTTTTGTTTTCACTCATCGAAAAAGAAGATGACGCGCGCGAACAAAAAGGAAGATGAGCACGAAAAGTGCGAGGAGAAGACTGCCCAGAACCTGCTGGCGCGGGAGTTTCACTGGTAAGCGGCTTCGATCGGTAAATTGTACAGGAAATAGAAACGCAGCTCGATGTACGGCCCGCTGAAGGCTGGCGGGAGTGGTTCGAACGGATTCGAGGAGCGAATGGCCGAAACGGCGGCGCGGTCGAGCGGCTCTTTTCCGGAACCGATCAGCCGCACCGGCTCCCCATCCGGCACGCTGCCATTCTTCATGATGCGAAACTGCAGAGCGACGCGGCCGCGGTCGCCTAACTGCGCGGACTCCGGCATCACCGCGTACCAATTGTTCCGCACGGCTGCGATGACACGGGCCATATAATCGCTGAAGTCGACCCCCTCGGTAGGCGTAAGAATCTCATAGCCGTTGCCGAAGGTGCCCCCCGAGCCTTGCGATCCGCCGCCTCCTCCCAGTGCCCCTCTCGAACGCGGCATCGGCCCAATCACGGCACCGGAACGGCCGCCCGCTGACGGGCTCTTTGCCGCATCGCGAATCGTATCCTGGAGCGACCGGCTGGTCGAATTCTTCGGCAAGATCAAGCCATGCTGCGGCTGCGGCGTATCCGGCGTTTCGAGTCTTAGCGAAGGCTTGGGCGCATCCGTTTTCGGCGACGGCGCGCTGGCTTGGAGATCGGGCGGAACGGCGTTTGCCTTAGGCACAGGCGCGCTCGGCAACTCTTTGACAGGACGCTCCGGCTGTGGCGCCGGCGCCGGTTCGTAGGTAGGCGCGACTTTGCGCAAGACGCGCGGGTCGACATGTACTTTGGGTGCAGGTTGCACCGGACGAGTCGAAGGCTTCAGCGCTTCCAGCGCGCCGGGAGGAAGCAGCACGGTCATTTGTCTTTGCGCAAGCTCCAGTTCGGCCTGGGTGGGCTCGCGCGGCGGAAACAGCTTCGATTGGAATAATAACGCGAGGAACAGGAGGCCGTGAAACGCAACGGAAGAGATACGCGTGACGAGTTGCCACTTGGTCTTGTCTTCTTTCTGCTCGGGGACGATCAGCTGAACTTCCCCGGTGCTGAAAATGTCCGGGTCAACGAGGTCTTCCGGAACATGCAGCGGATGCGCGCTCATTTCCGGCGGCGCGGAGCCCACTGGCACGGCGATACGCTCATCCATGTCCGTCGGCTGCACCGGCGAAGAATGGTCTTCCGTGACGCTGTAGGCTTCGCGATTCACATCGCGGGGCACAACCACGCGCGTGGCAATGGACTCGAGCGGCAGATTCGTGGGGATCGTGGAGTGCCCGTCCAACGCCACGATAGGCAGCATGGCAGGCATCAGCGTGCGCTCATCCATGGTGGTGGGACGACGGCGTTGCGTTGGCGCATCCACCGCCGCGGTGGGACGAGCATCGATCGGAACCAGAATCCGTGGAATCATCTTGTTTTGTCTTGTGTGGCGAATGTGCCTACTTGGACGCGCGCGGAGTGCTCTTGGATGCTTGCCATTACGCGGCCTGCCAATTCGAGCGCGGCGCGCCCCGCTGCACCGTTGGTGCGTGGCTCCTTGCGCGAGCGCGCGGAGTCGACGAACGCTTGGAGCTCTGCGTGCAACGGCTCGACGGCGGGCGCATGCAGCTTCTCAAACCCAAACTCCGGCTGCGGGCCCGCTTTCTTCACGCCGATGCGCAGGGCATCGCGGCGCGCATAGTCCAGCGAAATGTATTCGTGCTGCTGGAAAAAGCGCATCTTGCGCACTCGCTCGGTCGACACCCGGCTGGCGGTGATATTGGCTACAGCGCCTCCCGCAAATTCCAGGCGTGCGTGCGCGATGTCCACTTTCTCGGTGAGGACCGGAATCCCCACGGCCTTGACTTCCACCACCGGTTCGTTGACCAGCGCCAGCAAAATGTCGAGATCGTGAATCATCAAATCGTAGATCACTTCGACGTCGAGGCTGCGCGGCGTAAAGACACCCAGGCGATGAACTTCGAAAAACAGCGGCCGGTTCAGGATCGGCTCAACCGCAACCACGGCGGGATTGAATCGTTCAACGTGACCCACTTGCAGGATGCGGCCGTTTTTCCTAGCCACATGGAGCAGCGCGTCGGCCTCGGCGAGATTCACGGCCATGGGCTTCTCCACCAGAACGTCGAGCCCCATTTCCAGAAGCCGACAGCCTACTTCGGCATGCGCAACCGTTGGGACGGCGACACTCGCGGCATCCGCGCGCCCGCGCAATTCCTCCAGACTTTTCAAAACTTGGGTCTGAAATTCCGCCGCAACGGCCGCGGCCCGGTCCGGATTCTCGTCGAAGACACCCACAAGCTCCACGCCTTCGAGCTCCCGGTACACTCGCGCGTGGTGGCGCCCGAATTCGCCAGCGCCCACAACGGCGACACGGATTCTCCTGGACTCTCCCGCCGCCGCGCTCATTCTTTGTTTATTCCCTTCGAAGGGTTACTTGGTTCCGACGCGGCGAGTGGAGGAAATGCTTGAATGGCGATTCCCGCTGCGTCCGCCAATTCGATCAGTTTTGCCCGGTCAAAAAGGAGCGTCCGCCCAGCGTCCACCGCCAGAGCAGTCGCGCCCACACCCCTCATCTGTTCGATGGTGGGCAAACCGACCACGGGTACATCAAAGCGCATGTCCTGGCCCGGTTTGCTGACTTTTACGACAACCAACGGCTTGCCGCCGGTGATGCGAGCGGCGCGCGCGATGGTCTCATCGGTGCCTTCCATGGCTTCCACGGCGACGCAGGCGCGATCGGCGATGACCACGGTTTGTCCGATGTCCATTCCGGCGATTTGCCGGGCAACGGCAAGCCCATAAGCCAGGTCTTCCGCTTCGTGCTCATTTGGGACGCGCCGCGTTAGCACGCCGGGATCAGGCACCAGCGGCTTCAGGAACAGCGTCGAGTCCACCAGGCGGATGCCTTCGTCCTCGAGTACGCGAGCGACGGCGCCGATCAGCGCATCGGTATTCTTGCGCGGCAGAGAAAACAGGAGCTTCGCCAGTTTCCAGTCCGGACGGATGGCGCTGAAAATCTTGTTGTGCTTCACCTGCCCGGCCATCACGGCCTGCTTCACGCCTTCCTGGTGCATCAAGTCGATGGTCTTGCTCAACTCGCCGAGGCTCACCCAGTGGAGCCGTTTGGTGATTTTCTCCAGCTCCGCGGAGGCTTCTTCCTTCAGCGCGATTACCGCCATGTCGATGCCCTGGCTGCGCGCGCCCTCCAGCACCAAGAACGGAAAGCGGCCGTTTCCGGCGATGAGTCCCCAGCCTGTCGTATTGGTGTTGGCGTCCGGCATGAAATGCGCAATCTGGAGCTACTTTACGATGCCGCGCTCGGCGCTCTCGATGAATTTGATCAGTTCCTGGACGTCGGTGGAATCGCCCAGCGATTTCCGCATCTCGGCGAGCGCTTGCGAAGTATTCAGCTTCGTGCGCAAGAGCAAACGGTACGCGCGTTTCAAGGCCTGCAAGCGGTGGGGAGAAAATCCGTTGCGCTCCAGGCCAATCGAATTGATGCCAAAGCTCTTTGTCTCACGTTCGGTGACAATTTTCGAAAACGGCGGCACATCCTGGGTAATCACCGTCGAGGCGCCAATGTAGGCATAGCGGCCGATGCGGCAAAACTGGTGCACCGGTGAGAATGCGCCGATAGTCGCGAAGTCTTCCACAGCGACGTGCCCCGCGAGGGTTGCGCCGTTCACAAACAGAGTGTTGCTGCCGATCACGCAATCGTGTCCAATGTGCGAATACGCCAGAAGAAAATTGCCGTCACCCAATGTCGTTTTAGCGCCGCCTTTTTTCGTGCCGCGGCTCACGGTAACATATTCGCGAAAAATGTTGCCGTCTCCCACAACTAGTTCGGTGCGCTCGCCTCGAAAGGTGTAATCCTGCGGGTCGCTGCCAATCGCGCTGAACGAATAAAACACGTTATTCTTGCCGAACTTCGAAGGCCCCGTCACGGCCGCGTGCGGGTGCAGAACGCAACCGTCGCCTAATTCCACGTGCTCACCGACCACCGCGTACGGGCCAATCTGCACGCCGGCTCCCAGCTTGGCGCTCGCCGCCACAATGGCCTGCGGATGAATTTTGCGCTTCGTCATTTCGCGGGCGCTTGAACCTTGGTCACCAGGTCGCGGTCCACCATCTTGCACATCAGCGTCGCTTCCGCCGCCAGGACCCCATCCACGGTCGCTTTTCCTTCCAGCTTGCAGAAGTCGCCGCGCCACGAAAGCACATTCATCTCGACTTTCAACTGATCGCCGGGCACCACCGGCCTTCGGAATCGCGCGCCATCCACGGCCACGAAATAGAGCAGTTTTTTTTCGCGGTCGGGAACTTCCGTGAGCAGCAGGAGTCCGCCGGTTTGCGCCATAGACTCGATAATGAGCACGCCGGGCATGACCGGGGCGCCCGGAAAATGTCCCTGAAAGTGCGACTCGTTGATGGTGACGTTCTTCACCCCCACGATGCGCTTCAGCCGCTCCATTTCGAGGATGCCGTCCACCATCAAAAAGGGATAGCGGTGCGGCAGAATTTTCTGTATCGCCACCACGTCCAGTAACATTCGCGCTCTCCGTCTCGCCGCGCACCCCTCCGGCGGCGTCTGGCCCTTCCCCGGCAAACTTCTGATTATATGCGAACCTTCCCCTTGTGCGATACGCGCTCTTGCTTGGTGACCATGGTTTTATACTACGGGGTTTTCGCTCGCCGCCGTGGATTTGCTCGATTTGCTCCGCTCGCGGCTCATTGATAGCATCTTTGCGTCATGCCAGATTCGCCTGTTCCAAAAAGGTTTCTGCGCCTCCTGAAGCCACGCCTCCTGCAGATGCTCGCTACGCTGCGGCGATTCGTAACTGCGGAGTCCTCCAGCCTGGAAAAAGCGGCTGCTGATCGTTGCTGTGGCGTCATTGCCCAAGAATGGAGCAGGCGCGGCGCGCGCGTCGAACGCATCGCGCAGAAGAATCGTGGCGATATTCTCCGCATCACTCATGCGCCGGACAAGTCTCGCCTTTCGGGGCAACTGCTCGTCTTGGGCCACTACGATACGGTTTACTCGAGCGGAAGCCTCGCCAAAATGCCATTCCGCGTAAGAAGCGGCAAAGCTTACGGGCCGGGCACTTTCGACATGAAAGCGGGAATCGTTCAGGCGCTTTTCGCGCTGCAAGCGCTTCGACAAATGGAAACGCCGCTTCGCAAGCGCCTCATCTTTCTGTGGACTTCCGACGAGGAAATCGGCAGCGAGGCTTCTCGAAAGCTTCTCGAAGCCGAAGCGCGGCGCAGCGATGCCGTCTTCGTCCTCGAACCTTCCTTCGGTCCGCGCGGCCTGCTGAAAACGGCGCGCAAGGGAGTCGGCGAGGCCGAGTTGATCGTGCATGGCCGCGCTTCGCACGCGGGCCTCGCACCGCAGGAAGGGATCAACGCCATTCACGAACTAGCACGGCAACTCGCGCACCTTGAAGCGTGGAATGACTCTCGCCGCGGCGTCACCATCAACGCCGGCCTCATCGAGGGCGGCACGCGCACCAACGTGATTCCGGAATTCGCGCGAGCAGTTCTCGATCTGCGCGCGCTTCGCGTTTTGGACATGCGCCAGCTGGAACGACGCCTGCAAGCTCTGCGCCCATTTCATCGGGGCGCCCGCCTCGAGATTACCGGCGGCTTCGACCGCCCTCCGCTCGAACGCAAAATGAGCGCGGCTCTTTTCGCCCGTGCCAAATCGCTCGCTAAGCAGATGAATCTCTCCCTGGGTGAATGCACCGCCGGCGGCGGCTCGGACGGAAATTTCACGGCCGCGCTCGGCATTCCCACTCTGGACGGCCTCGGCGCCGTGGGCGACGGCGCGCATTCTGCTCGCGAGCACATCCTAATCAACACCATACCTGCCCGCGCCGCGCTTTTAGCTTCTCTTCTCTCCACCGCTTAGCGCAGTGAGACCGCGGATAGCAACAATAACGTTGAAGGAGCGGGGGCAAACGCCCGCGCGAAGAGTAGATCAGCGCGCATAGGTCTTCTGCAGGTAGCCTGCCGTGGATTGCATCAGATCGTTGTAATCACTGTGCAACACTTCACGCAGCGCCGCCTCTGTGGCTATTCCCGCGCCGATGCGGTCGAGGATCCGCTCCATATCGCTCATGCCGCCGGCTTGCACGATGTATTCCACATTCGCCAGCGCCCAGGCATACGCATAGCGCGCCGTATCCCCGCTCATATTCATCCACGAACCTTCCAGCAGGCTGAGCGGGATAGCATGACCAGTGCTGCAAACCTGCAGAAGCGCGGCAGCATTCTCTCCACTGCGCTGGCCCTCCATCCATTGCGCCAATCCTTCTTGAATCCACGTCGGCGCGCGGATCGCGCAGCTTGCCGCCAGGCCCATGCAAGCGCTCTTTGTTTTTTGCGCAACGAAGCTGTGCGTCAGCTCATGTTTCAAGACACGCGACAATTCCGTGTCCACACTCGCCAGCCCTTGCACGGGCACGCGGATGCGTCCGTCGTTCAGCGCGCCCGCCCACGACGGCGCTCTGGTGATGTCGCTGAAGGCGTCTTGCGTGTAGAGAATCACGCCGATGGGCTCCGGCGGCGTAAAGTTCAATTCCGATTCGATCGCCGAAAAGTGCCGCTCCAGTGTTCGGAGCACGTCCCGCGCCAGCGCCGGCGCGGCAGCGCCGCTGTAACGCAGCTTGAAATGGGTGCTCTCGTTTTCCTTGTAGGTTTCTTCTTCCTGCTTGTCGGCCAGCGCTTTGTCCAGCGCCGCCTGCACTTCTTTCTGCGGCCGCATGGCTTGCGCGTGTTTCCACTCCACGACCGCCTGGTCCAGTTTGTTCAAGCCGTAGTAGGCCCAGCCCTCCAGCTTTGGCACGTCGGGGTTCTCCGGCGCAAAACGCCGCGCACGCTCCAGAAATTCCAGGGACTCTTTAAACTCGCTCCGCCGGAGAAGCAGGTAAGCCACGTTCATCAGGAACACCGGCTCTTCCGGCGCATACGTCAATGCTGTTCTGGCATCGCTGAGCGCATGCTCCATGTCGCCATGGGCCAATTCGAAATTCGCCGCCACGTGATGCGCAAGCGCCGCGCTGCGATTGGCCTGCCGCTTCCCTGGGCCGGCCGCGCTTTCCAGCTTCGCAATGTATTCGCGGTCGATCGCCCCATCATGAACCGCACCTGGTTCAATCTCGTTGACGGCGGCGCTCGATTCCATCACCGGCGGAGCGATCGCCAGGTTCGCGGCATCGGCTCCCGGCGAGCCGCCCATTGCTCCCGCGCCGCCCTTCTCAATGTGATCGACGATGGATTTCGGCAGGCTCAATTCGCCCGCAGCGGTCAGGTATTTTACTTTATCGCCTTCCTCAAACGCGCCCAGCGCGACGATGCGCCGGCCATTTTTCAGCACAATCGTATCCGCCGCCGTCACGCCGCTCATGCAGAGAAGCGCGACGCCCAGCAAGACGCTGCGAATTGGGGAAACTGGAAGCACGCGAGGTGACTTCCCATTTTAATGCGCTGCCGAGGCTCCGCGCCCTCCGCCTTGTTCCCTCATGCCGAAAGTGACTACACTTCTTGTATGAGGGTGTGGGGAATCTTTTTCCCGCTGTGGTGTCTCTTGACGCCGGGGGCGGTCTTTCCAGCCACGGAAAGATCACCGCATGAATTGTACGATGCCCTCAAGGCGCTGCGCGTCGATGCCGCAAACGTCTATCGCCTCGCTCCCGCCAATCACGTCCAGTTGCGCCGCGGCGACGCCGTTCTCTCCTTTGAGGAGGGCACGCTGGCCTTTTTCTCCCCGCTCGATGGCCAGATTACCGGCGCTGTTTTTTCCGGGCGCGGCCACGTTCTGGCGGCCCCGCGCGATCCCGTCGAGAAGCAGCAAATGGGGCGTTTTCTCGGCTCCCCCGTCCTCGACCAGGAATTCATCAGTGGTTATCTCCGCTTCACCGACGATGCCGCCGCGGAACTTCTCCGCCAATTCCAAGCCGCGAATCTCGCGCTCCAGACCGATGCTTCCGCCGCGGCCCAATGGGACTCTGTCCTGAGTCAGCTCAATCCCAGCTACACGCTTCGCGTTCTCTTTGACCGGCTTTCGCCCCATCCCAAGCCGTGCTTTTACGCCAGCCTCGAAGGCGTGGCCACCGGCCCCTTCGATGTCGTGCTTGACGCGCAACATGACGAGCCGTTTCTCCTCGGACAATTTCACAAGGCCGGCGACAAAATCTATTACGATGTCTGGACCTCCCATCGCGTTCCGGACTTCCCCGTTCTTCCGGCGGCCTTTCGCGCCTTGCACTACTCCATTGAAACTACTATCTCCCCCAACCACTCTCTGGATGCCACCGCCGCCGTGCGATTGCGCTCGGAAACCGGAGCGGAACGCGTTCTGGGTTTCCAGCTTTCCCGCGACTTGGCCATTGAAAGCGTCACCGGCGAGCTCGGTGAATCCCTCCCCTTCTTTCAAAACGAGGGTATGAGTCTTCAGGAACGCAGCGTGCGTGGCAACGACTATTTGGATGTCGTTCTTCCGCAAGCTCCGGCGGCCCATCAGGAATTCACGCTAAATTTTCATTACCGCGGCAACGTCATCCAGGACGCGGGGAACGGCGTGTTATTTGTAGGCGCCAGGGAAAGCTGGTATCCGCACTTCGGAGACAGCGCGGAATTTTCTTCCTATGATTTGCTTCTGCGCTGGCCGCGCAAGCTGCGCTTGATCGCCACCGGCGTCAAACTCGAGGAACACGACGAAGGCGAATGGCGCGCCGGCCATTGGAAGTCGGAGAAGCCCATGTCCGTTGCCGGCTTCAATCTCGGCGATTACGCCTCGGCCTCGTTTGCCTACGAGGCCCATTCCATCGATGTCTACGCCAATCGTGAACTCGAAGAGGAATTGCGAAAGCGACTGTCTACTCAGGACGCGGAGGTCTTTGCTTTCCCTTCCGCGCGACTAGGTTCTCCTTCCGTGGGACAGGTCACCAGCTCGCCTCCCCCGCCTCCCAGCCCAGCCGATGCACTCAAGCAACTTGGCAAAGAGATTGATTCCTCGATCCGATTCTACGAAACATTGAGCGGCCCTTTTCCGTTCCGCAATCTTAGCGTCTCGCAAATTCCCGGAACCTTCGGGCAGGGCTGGCCCGGCTTGCTCTACGTTTCCACTTATTCCTTTTTGCCTTCGGAAGCCCAGCGGCGCGCGGGCTTGAGCCCCGCCACCCAGGAGCACTTCACCGACCTGGTTCCTTATCATGAAGTCGCACATCAATGGTGGGGCAACCTCGTCGCCTGGTCCAGCTACCGGGACCAGTGGATTGACGAGTCCATCGCAAACTATCTCGCCGTGCTCTTCGCGGACACCCAGAAAAGCCCGGACCGCACTCTGCGCGTCTGGCTGGCACGCTACCGCCGGCAGCTCACTGAAAAATTGCCGGGCGCCACCGAGGCCGCGGGAAACATCGGCGCGCTCAGCCTCGGCATGCGCCTCAATTCCTCGAAGTCCCCCGATGCTTATGAGGAAATCATCTACAGCAAGGGCACCTGGATCCTTCACATGCTGCGCGACATGCTTCGCCAGCCCGGCGCCAGGAATCCCGACGCGCGCTTTACCGCTCTCCTGCGCGCGCTAGTCACCAAGTACTCTTTCCGCGCCCTTTCCACCGATGACTTGCAGCGCGAAGTCGAAGCCGTCATGACCCCGGGCATGGACCTCGAAGGCGGGCGCTCCATGGAATGGTTCTTCGAAGAGTGGGTGCGCGGAACGGGTATTCCGCACTATCGCGTGGAATTCACCGCTCACCATACGGAAAAGGGCTATCAGGTTCGCGGCAGGCTCTTTCAGAGCGGTGTCCCGCGCTCGTTTATCGCCAGCGTTCCCCTGTATGCCGGTGGCGCGGGGCGTGGCACTCTTCTCACCACGGTTGTGACCGCCGGATGGGAAACACCGTTCCACTTCGTCACTTCGACTCTTCCGCGCAAGATTGTGGTCGATCCCCAGATGACGCTTCTCTGCACCTCGGAATAATCCATCCTGCTCTCGGGTTGCTGAGCGGTCGTACTCCCTGAATCTTGCCGGGCTCGGCTGCCGCTCTCGCGCTCCCAACAACAGATCGCGATTGGATTTCAAGCTGGATTCTCAAGCAAGAAAAGGAGACCAACGGCTGCGGCTTAATTGAAGTGATCGTGCATCAACTGTTCTTCGAGAAGTGGGCTATTCAGGTTGAGCTCCGCTTTTCCGTCCACGCCGAAATCATAAGCGAAACCGTCAGGGTCAATGGGAATGGCCGCCAACAGCCCGGCCTGCACCAACTCTCTCGTGCTCACCGGGCGTTTACCGTTCCGTTTCGCGTATTCGTCGGCCAGCACATCGAGCCGCCGGCAGTCTTCTTTCACCTGCAGCAGCCGCAGATGCTGCAGCGCATTCTTTTTGACCATCGGATCAGACGTCGAGTCGTAAACTTCCTTCCACAAAAACATCGAGGTCGCGTAGGATTCCCCTTCGGCCGCAACCCTGGCCGCCAGGGTTTTCATCCAGAACTGCGCTTGGGGCTTCTTGCTCCCTTCCAGGAAGGCTTCGGAGGCCTTCTGGTAATTTTTGAGGTCAATGTAGTAAACGAATCCCAGGTCTTCATACAGGCGCCATTCTTCCGGATTTTCCTTCATTCCGCGTTGTATCAGCTGAACCGCCAGGTCCGGCCTGCCCGCACCGGCCGGGGGCGCCTGGCTCAGAAACATCGCGCCGTACTTGTAGGAAACCAGCAGATTCGGATCGAGCGTCGTGGTGATGTCCAAGAGCGGCCAGAGCAATTCCAGATTCGTCTGGCCGCGAATGTGTTTGTTTCCGTAGTATTGCACCACGCGCGTCCAGTAGATATCCGCCAGCAGAGGCGCATACTCCAGGCTCATCACTTTCGCGAGCTTTCCCGACCGCAGCAGCACTTCATCGCGCTCCTGGCTTAGCGAAGCGCGCTGTGCGTCGATGCTGTGTTGCAACAGCCAGATGCCTGTGAATGCGGGCGGCAGCGCCAGCAGCAGCACCCATGTGATGATCTTGCCTGCTTTCATTTTAGATTCCGCCGAGAAAACACCGCGGCCGCCGCCATCAGCACGATCGTGCAATACACCACCGTATACAGCGTGTTTTGCTCAATCAAGATCCCGGGAACCGCTCGTCCGTGCGCGGCCATGGCCATTACGTTGTAATTTTCAAAATTCGGAAGCACGTAGGAGAGCCATTTGGTGAAGGCAGCCATCGCCGGACTCAGCACCTCGACCGGCATGTTCCTCAGCTCTTGCACGTACAAACCCATGATGTACAACCCCACGGTAAACAAAATCGCCAGCAGCGGGGTGGTGAAGCAGGAAAACAGAAGCGCCAGCGCGACTACCAGCGCCAGCTTCAGCAGTATGAAGTACACCGCCACCAGCACCACCGCGTCGCTTCGTTCCAACGAATGCTTGACGTAAAGCATCACCAGCAGCAGTCCCAGGGCCATCGCCGCCGTGTTCACGGCCAGCGTCAGCACCAGCCCGCCGAATTTTCCCAGTAGGAATTCCCACCGCCGCACCGGCTTCGCCAGCAGCGCGTACAGCGTGCGCTTGTCCATCTCCTTGGAGACCAGGGCGACCCCCAGGAAAATCGCAATCAGCAGCCCGATTAAGGAGATGGCGCTCAGCCCCAGGCTGACAATGACGGTCTGCTCGATGTCGATCGAAATCTGTCCCACCAGGACGGCTGCTGCCATCATCAGCAGCGCGAAAAACACCAGGTTATACAGCACGCGGTCGCGCACCGCTTCGCGAAACGTATTCAACGCCACTACGCCCGCGCGCCTCATTTCCCGCTCACCTCCACCGCCGCCGCCTGCGCGCGATCCGCCTCCACCAGGTTCATAAAAAATTCTTCCAGCGTCGCTTTCACCTGTGTTACGGAAAGAATGCGCGCCCCGGCCGCCCGCAGTTGCTCGATCGCCGCGTACAGGTCTTCCTCACCCACTTGCATCCGGTAGACATCCCCGGTGCGAGTCGCTTTGGACAGCAGCGGCGCCTTGCTCGCCTCCTTCAACTCAAACAGTATCTCCATTCCCTGCGTTTTCATGTCCACCAGCGTGCCTGGCGCACCGACCCCGCGCAGCTTTCCTCCGACAATCACGCCCACGCGGTCACACAATGTTTCCGCGTCCGGCAGAATGTGCGTGGAAAACATCACCGTTTTCCCCTCCCTCTTCAACTCCAGGATAATGTCGCGCACTTCGCGCCTGCCCACCGGGTCTAGCCCGGACATCGGCTCATCCAGAATCACCACTTTCGGATCGTGCAGGATTGCCTGCGCCAGGCCTACGCGCTGCAGCATGCCCTTCGAATACTTGCGAAGCTGTATCTTTCCCGCGGTTTCCAGCCCCACCTTCTTCAGCATCCGCCCTATGCGTTCCTTGCGGTCCGCCGCCTTCAGCACGTGAAACCGCGCGAAGTAATCAAGCAGTTCCGCCGCCGTCAGATAATCGTAGAAATAGGGCTGCTCCGGCAGATAGCCGATGTCCCGGTGCATTTCGATGTCGCTGATCGGCTTCCCGAGGATTCGCGCGCTCCCGGACGTTGGGAAAATCAGCCCCATTAGGAGTTTGATGGTCGTCGACTTGCCGGCGCCATTCGGCCCGATAAAGCCGAACACTTCGCCGGTCTCGACCTGCATGTTCAGCCCTTCGAGCGATGTTTTTTTCTTGAGGTTCAGGAACCCAAAGGGATATTCCTTGCTCAGGTTTTCAATTTCAATCGCTGGACTTGGCATGCTTTCATTGTTGGCAAGACGAGCTTGACCGTCAATCAGTCAGCACCGGGATGTGCGCGGAAAGAAAATACGAAGAAGGCGACAGGATCGATTGAATTAAAACGTCCGGAATTAAATCACGAGTCGCCGCGGACCTGCCCGATCTGCACTAACTCGGCCTGCGGGGCCGCCGGCGGCGTCATGGGCATGGGCTTCAGGTTTTGCGGGTCGCGCCAGTTGTCCAGTATCCCCACCTGCTGCACGCAAGAAACCGTGCAGCGCGCCGCGCAAAACTTCTGGGTCGAGTACTCCCGGAGGCGCATCTCCGGCGTGTACTGCGCCAGCGGAATTCCAGGATAACCGCGCTGCTGCGAGCACCAGTGCACCAGCCCGTCTTCGCAAATATACAAATACCGCGAACCCGAGCGGCACCGCCAGTTGTGTTCCTTCCCTCGCGCCACGTTGTGCTGGAACTCGTTGAACCGCGAAAACGACCGCTTCCCCAGCGCCATCACTTCCTCAAAAATTTCCTGCTCGTGCTGCCCCAGCGGTTTCAATTGCCCGTTGTTGTCGTGAATAATCCCCACCGTGCTGGTGAAGCCCAGTTGCACCGCCCGGTGCGCGATCTTCAGCGCATCCTCCGGGTCTTTCACCCCGCTGCCCAGCACCGAGTTGATATTCACTTGAAACTCGGCGTACTGCGACAGCATCACCAGCCGCCCGTCCAGCGTCTTCAAGCTTTTCTTGGACACTTCGTCTGGAACCACGTTGTCGATGCTGATTTGCAGGTGCTCCAGCCCCGCCTCATTTAATCGCTCGATGCGTTCTCTGTTCAGGTAGAAGCCGTTGGTGATCAGCCCCGCGATCATGCCCCGCCGCCGCATGTGCCGGATCACTTCATCCAGTTCGGGATGCATCAGCGGCTCGCCCCCGCTGATCGTGATGATCGACGTCCCCATGTCCGCCAGAAGATCCAGCCGCTTTTTCATCTCTTCCTGCGGCACGGGCTTCGAGAAATCATCAAACTCGTTGCAGTAGGTACACGCCAGGTTGCACTGCCGCATCGGTATGACGTGCACCAGGATGGGGTGCTTCGTCGACACCAGCGCCTTCCCGATCATTTTCAGCTCACGCACGCGCGTCCGCAGGAACCGCAGCCGCCTCCGCAGCCGCGTCTTCGCACTCGCCCGCACTACCACTGTTTCTTCAGCCATGAAAAAGGGAATCCCCTGCTAAAAATTATACACGACCTCATGCGCCCCGGCTGCTTATGTGTTCTTCTCTTCCAGGCTTGGTCTCTTACCTCCTCGCTTCCAGCCTGCTAAACTCAAAGTACAGCACCCAGCAGGAGCTAACCATGTCTGAAGCCGCACCGTCCGCCCTGACCGTCCCGACCCGCACGGAGTCCGACTCCATGGGCAAGATCGAAGTTCCCGTCGACCGTTACTACGGCGCGCAGACCGCCCGCTCGCTCGTCCACTTCGCCATCGGCAAGGACACCATGCCGCCCGAGCTGATTCGCGCCTTCGGCATCCTCAAGAAAGCCGCCGCGCTCGTCAATCGGGATCTCGGCAAGCTCTCGCACGAAAAGTGCACTCTCATCTCCCGTGCCGCGGACGAAGTCATCGCCGGTACGCTCGACGGTCACTTCCCTCTCAGCGTCTGGCAAACCGGCAGCGGCACGCAGACCAACATGAACGTCAACGAGGTCATTTCCAATCGCGCCATTGAAATTGCCGGCGGCGTCATGGGCAGCAAGAAGCCCATTCATCCGAATGACGATGTGAATATGTCGCAGTCTTCCAACGACACGTTTCCCGCCGCCATGCACATCGCCGCCGCTACGGAAACGGCGGGCCGCCTCCTCCCCGCTATCAAAACTCTTCGTGATGCGCTCGATGCCAAAGCAAAAGAATTTGCGGACATCGTCAAAATCGGCCGCACCCATTTGCAGGACGCCACGCCGCTAACTCTTGGCCAGGAATTTTCCGGCTACGTGAATATGCTCGGCCGCGACGGCGGACGCGTCGCCATGGCTCTCGATGGCCTCTACGATCTCGCCATCGGCGGCACCGCCGTCGGCACCGGCCTCAACGCCCATCCAGAATTTGCGGAGCGCGCCGCTCGGAAAATCGCCGAGCTTACGGGCCTCCCCTTCCGCTCGCATCCCAATAAATTCGCCGCGCTCGCCGCGCACGATGAACTCGTGTTCGCCTCCGGCGCGCTGAAAACGCTCGCCGCTTCGCTCATGAAAATCGCCAACGACATTCGCTGGCTCGCTTCCGGCCCGCGCTGCGGCCTCGGCGAACTCACGCTTCCCGAAAACGAGCCCGGCTCCTCCATCATGCCGGGCAAAGTGAATCCCACGCAGGCCGAAGCCCTCACCATGGTCTCCGTACAAGTCATGGGCAATGACGCCGCCATCGGCTTCGCCGGTTCGCAAGGCAATTTCGAGCTCAACGTTTTCAAGCCCGTCATCATCTTCAATTATCTCCACTCCGTCGAACTCCTCGCCGACTCCTGCAACAGCTTCGTCGAACACTGCGTCAACGGCATCGAAGCCAACCGCGAGCAAATCGACCACTACGTCCACAATTCGCTGATGCTCGTCACCGCCCTCGCCCCCAAAATCGGCTACGACAACGCCGCCCAGGTCGCCAAAGCCGCCCACCACGCCAAGATCAGCCTCCGCGAAGCCGCCCTAAAACTCGGCTACGTCACCGCCGAAGAATTCGACGCCCTCGTCAAGCCCGAGGACATGACCCACCCCTAAAAGCGATGAACATCGAAATAACCCTAAAGAACTATCGGTGTTTTCCGGATTCAAGCCCGGCTAGGATAACTTTGCGCGACGGGTTCACTTCGTTTGTCGGGGTCAACAACGCTGGCAAGTCTACGCTGTTGAAGTTCTTCTATGAATTCCGGCAGCTGTTTCTCATGTGGTCCCCTGCTCACCCAAACCTCACACCAGCGATTCAAGGGCGTGTACAACCCTATAGCCCTGCGCCTACGGTGCTTGATCAAGCTGAACTCTTTTCCAACTCGAACAACCGCGACATGCAGATCGAGATCACGCTTCCCGACGTAACGGGAAGTAGCAAAAGGGCACCCTGTCCGCTAATAAATCGTGTGGTAATTACAGTGCTCAGATCCACAAACACGTGGACAGTAGACGCGTTCGCGGGCGCAACCAAAGTTTCGGCTCCTAACACCTCTCTAGGAGGCGACGGTATTGTCCTCTACTACTCCACTGGAGCTCCCGCCGGAGATTTGTCCGAAATCTTCAATGCATTTAAGGTGATGTCGAGCACGCTCTACATCGGTCCCTTCCGAAATGCGGTGAACATTGGATCGAACGACGCATACTTCGATATTCAAGTCGGTACGGGATTCATTACTTCGTGGAAGTTCTACAAGTCCGGGAACTCGAAGGCACAAAACGAAGCCTGCCACAAGCTGACAGACGACATTAGGCGGATATTCGGATACACAGACCTCGATATAAGTTCATCCGCCGATGATCGCTCGCTACAGGTTCTAATCGACGGAAAGAGCTTCAAACTGCCGGAGGTCGGATCGGGATTAACCCAATTCATATTGGTTCTAGCCACTGCCGCAATCAAGACGCCATCGTACGTCCTTATCGATGAGCCCGAGTTGAATCTACACCCGTCACTACAGCTTGATTTTTTGACAACGCTTGCGTCATATGCGAGCAATGGCATCGTCTTCGCGACGCACAGTATGGGACTGGCCAGGGCCGCTGCCGACAGAATCTACTCAGTCCGAAGCTTGGCACGCGGAGTGAGCGAGGTTCGGGACTTAGAAGGGACTCCGCGCCTTGCGGAATTCCTTGGCGAACTAAGTTTCTCGAGTTACAAAGAGCTGGGATTCGAGAGCGTATTGCTCGTCGAAGGTCGCACCGAAGTAAAGGCGATTCAACAGTTCCTTAGATTACTAAAAAAGGACCATCAGGTCGTAATGATCCCCCTCGGAGGAGATTCGCTAATCAACGCAAACTCTGACGCAGAGCTCGCAGAACTCGCGAGAATCTCTAGCCGCGTTTACGCGGTCATTGATAGCGAACGCGCGAGCGCAGGACAAGCACTGTCCTCCAACCGACAAGGCTTCGTTGAAGCCTGCAAGAAAACCAACATCAGCTACAAAGTCCTGGACTGGCGGGCTTTGGAGAACTATCTGTCTGACGCAGCTGTAAAGAAGGCGAAGGGGCCAACATATCAGGCGCTCGGGCCATACCAAGAGCGAGGCGCAGTTTCGCCGATCTGGTCCAAGACCGACAACTGGCGCATAGCTCGCGAAATGAGTCTGGCCGAACTTCAGGTTACAGACTTGGGTCAATTCCTGCAGAGCCTATGAGGGAGTCTGTATGAAGATTGTTTGGTTGCGATCGGTTGTCGGCCTACTATTAGCAGTCTTGTTTTCGTCCACCCAGCAAGCAGACGCCCAGGCGACGTATACGCTGAAGCCGACGCCGAAGACGGTGGCTTGGGGCTATTACGACGCGAAGGCGGCGCCGGTGCTGCGCATCAAGTCGGGCGACACGGTGGAGATTCAGACGCTGATCACGAACAGCCCGAAGCGGCTCGAAGAGGCGGGCTTGCCGCCGGAGCAGGTCGAGCAATCGCTGCGCGACATCACCGATCAAGTGAAAGACAAAGGACCGGGCGGGCACATTCTCACCGGGCCGATTTACATCGAAGGCGCGGAAATTGGAGACGTTCTCGAAGTAAGAATTCTCGGCATAAAACTCGCCATTCCTTACGCGTACAACGCTTTCGGGGCGGGGCGCGGCTATCTGCCGGACGATTATCCTTACTCGAAAATCAAAATTATTCCGCTGGACGAAAAGCGCATGGTGGCGAAATTCGCGCCGGGCATCGAGATTCCGCTGCATCCTTTTTTCGGCAGCATGGGCGACGCGCCGCCGGAAAGCGCGGGCCGCTTCAACAGCGCGCCGCCGTGGATTATGGCGGGCAATCTGGATAACAAGGACCTCGTCGCCGGCTCGACGCTCTACATTCCCGTCCACGCGCCCGGCGCGCTCTTTGAAGTCGGCGACGGCCACGCCGGCCAGGGCGACGGCGAAGTGGACATCACCGCGATGGAAACTTCGCTCATCGGCACGTTTCAATTCATCGTGCGCAAGGACATGCACCTGAAGTGGCCGCGCGCCGAAACGCCCACGCACTACATCACCATGGGCCTCAACGATGACCTGAACGCCTGCGCTACCCTCGCCGTCCGCGAGATGATTGATTTCCTGGTGATGGAAAAACATCTCTCCCGCGACGACGCCTACATGCTCTCGAGCGTCGCCGCCGACCTGCACATCACCGAGCTCGTCGACGGCAACAAAGGCGTCCACATGATGCTGCCCAAATCCATCTTCGTCTCCGGCTCCACAAAATGAAGACCTCGGTCCTCAGTCTCCTGTTCTCATTGACAGCAGCGCTTGTTACTTCGCCGCATACTCTCCGTGCCCTCTGCGCTCTTCACTCTGCGCCCTCTGCGTTAAATCCTTTTCTTCCGATGGTTTCGGGTTCGGTTGTAGGGGCGCAGCATGCTGCGGCGGGCGCCTTACTGCCGAGCCCCCAAATGAACGCACAAGTTCCCGAATGGTGCCGCGCGCTTCCCCGCCCGGAATACAAAGCGCTGCAGCGCGTTCTTCCGGATGAACCGTGGTTCGAGGTCTACAAAATTGCGCCGGGAGTTTTTGCCATCTACGAGCCGCATCAAGCGGAAGAAGTCATTTCCTATCTCATCGTGGGCACCAAACAAGCTTTGCTCTTCGATACCGGAATGGGCATCGGCAACATCCGCAAAGTTGTCACGCAATTGACTTCGCGTCCCGTCGTCGTGCTCAATTCCCACACGCATGACGACCACGTCGGGGGCAACTGGCAATTCCCGTTCGTCTTTGGCATGGATACGGAGTTCACGCGCGCCAATGCCAAAGGCTCGCGCGAAGACGCCCAGGCCGAAATCACTCCGGATCAGCTATGCGGCGATTTGCCAAAAGGTTTCAATCCTAAAACCTATGTCACCAAGCCCTGGCACATTTCCCTGTTCGTGCACGACGGTTTCAAGGTCAATCTCGGAGGCCGCAAGCTCGAAATTATTTCCACGCCCGGTCACACGCCCGACGCGATTTCGCTGATCGACCGCGAGAATGGGCTGCTCTTTACGGGCGACACGTACTATCCCGGTCCTATCTGGCTATTTCGCCCGGAAACCGATTTGGCCGCGTACGATGCTTCCGTAAAGCGCCTCGCCGCGCTCGCGCCGGAGTTGAAACTGGTATTGGGAGCGCACAACATACCGGTGGCGGAACCCTCGGTGCTGCCCAGACTGGTTACCGCGCTTGAAGCGGCGCGCTCCGGAAAAGTGCCTCCGCAAAAAAGCGAAGGCGGGAAAACTCTGTATGTGACCGACGGCATCTCATTCTTGCTGGCCGCTCCGAAGAAGGAGTAAAGACTAGCTCTTGAAGCTGATTCTTTATGTTTTTCCCTAGTCACAAATCGCTCGTTTACGCTTGTTTGGTCCTGGCAATTCTGGCGCCGGCCTCGTCAAGCGGCCAGAGCAAGCGTGACAAATCCGTATGGAATTATGACGGCGGGATTATCTTTGCGACCGATGGCTCCCTTCCCAACGGCGTGTGCTTCCGCGTCAACGGTGAGGTGAACGCGGGAGAGTTTTTCAACAATTTGAAACGCGTCGACGATGAGCGCGGCACGCAGTTCCGCAGGGGCACGGAAACGCCCACGCATTTTCCCGGCGAGCTTTTCCTGTCATTCGATATCCACGATCACCCGTGCGCCCCCGGCCTGCGGGACTTCGAAGTGCGCGCCCATCTGACTCACGAAATGATGAGCACTCTGCGTCTCTCTTTTTATTGGAAACGCGGCGTGGATTTGCGCCCGGTGAAGAACATCACCGAGGTCCGCTCGTTCGTCGAACCCATCGCTCCCTACGCCGCGAATCTGGCGTCAGAATTGCCCAAGCGCTACACGTGGTCCTATCAACTGGCTGTTCCCAGCAAAGACATCCCGCTCACGGACAGCCTCGTGCTCATATTCCGCACGCCGGACGGGCACATCGCCGCGCGCGTGGCGGCGCGTTTGTGAGTTTTCAGTGAATCGCTTTTCAGCTGTTGGAGCTGACTTTTTCCGGATCGATTTTGTAGGTGACGCGGACTTCGCCGGGCTTACGGTACGGATAGACGTCCTTGCCGAGATATTTTTTCGCGAGTTTGTTGATGTGGTCGTCCGCGCCCTTTTCAGTAATTTCCACGACGCGCCCGCGGATTTCCAGGTAGCGGTAGGGATTCGCGGGGTCCTGAAGCGAAATCGAAACACGGGGATCGCGCCGGACGTTTTTGTCTTTCACGCGGCCCTTGGCGGAATTGAAGCGCACGAATTTCCCGTCGTAATCCACCCACACGGGCGTCACCTGCGGGCTGCCGTCCTGCATCAGCGTGCCCAGATTTCCAAACGCCTGCTTTTCGAACAAGTCCGCGTATTTGTCAGGAATTGCCTGGCTCATTTCAGCTCTCCTCTCAAAATCAAACGAAACTCGTCTCCGGAATTTTCTGCGGCGCCCTCCACGGCGCGCCGTCGGGAATATCCGCGACGAACTCATCGAGACTGCCGAAAAGTTTTTCCTTCATGGCGCGCTCATCGCCCGCGATTGCGGGTTTGGCAGGAACTTCGCCGCTACACCGCTGGCGCGCAGCCAGCGCCCCGTCTCTGTTGCGCTCAAATCCTGCTTCAACAAGGCGCGCAAATCGGCTTCGTCGTCCACATCCATTTCTAGGCGGGAGTTGCGGCGCACTACCACGCGGGCATTGGCGTTTTCCGCTTCGGCAAGGTGCTTCGCGAAACTTCCGCTGCCGAAATGCGAAGGAAACAGTGTGGGCGGCTTTCGCAGCATGGCGTTTGTGCCGGTTCCATCGCGCGAGGGCACAATCACCATGGTTGGAGCGTGGCATTCCACAGCGAGGAGTTCATCGATGTCGCTTGATTGAATGAGGGGCAGATCCAGCGGCAAGCGCAGCAAAGCGGTGACGCCGCGGCCTTCGCAAAGCCTGGAGGCGGCGTCCACGGAATGGCTCTCGGAGATTTGCTGTTCTTCGGGCAAAATTTCCCAGCCATTTTCCCGGGCGACGCGCATGGCAGGCTCATAGTTTGTCACAACAAGAATTTTCTCCGCCAGCGCTACGCCGCGAACCGCCCCAATAGTGTCGGCCAGCATGGCCTCTGCCAGCCCAAATCTTTCTTCCGGCGACAGGACGCCCATCAGCCTTTTTTTCGCGTTGTTCAGGTCCTTGACCGGCAAGAGGAGTGCTCGCATGGGAATCGCTCAGTAGGCGCCTTCGGTGTAGGTGACCCCGCCCTCCGCTCGCGCCAGGGGGAGCTGAGCCGGCGCGACACGCGGATCATTTTCCGGTTCATCGAAAACGCGCCGAATTTTGTAGGTGGTGGTTCGTTCTGCGGGGACTCGCCCGATGGATCGAATCCTAGCGCGAAATTCCTCGGGCGAGACGTATTCGCCGAAAGTTGCGCCGGCGGCTTTGGAAATGTTTTCTTCCATGAGCGTACCGCTGAAATCGTTGGCGCCTGCCTGCAGGCACGCGAGGGAGGTTTCGAAACCCAGCTTGACCCAGGAAACCTGCAGATTCTTGATCGCTCCGTGCAGCAGCACGCGCGCCAGCGCGTGGACTCGCAGGTGTTCTTCGCGCTTCGCTCCGGGCCGCGCTCCACCGTGGCGGTAGAGGCGCGTGTTTTCGTGGATGAATCCGAGCGGGACGAACTCCGTGAATCCGCCGGTGCGTTTTTGGATCGCGCGCAGCAGGAGGATGTGGCGCACCCAATCGGCCGGCTCTTCGACGTGGCCGTACATCATGGTGGAGGTGGTTGGAATGCCCAGCTCGTGTGCGGTAGTGATGATTTCCACCCAGCGTGCAGCGGGCAATTTGTTGGGGCTCAGTTCCTTGCGAACTCGATCGTCCAGGATTTCCGCGGCTGTGCCAGGAATGCTGCCGAGCCCTTCGTCTTTCATCATTTGCAGGTAGTCGCGCAGCGACATTCTGGTTTTCATCACGCCGTAATCGATTTCCATGGGCGAGAAGGCGTGCACGTGCATCGCGGGAATGGCATGCTTGATCGCGCGCAGCAAGTCCCGGTAGAAAAATCCTTCCAGATCGCGCGGCAATCCGCCTTGAATGCAAACCTCGGTGGCGCCCCGTTCCCAGGCTTCGCGTGCACGGCGCACCACTTCATCGAAAGAAAGCGAATAAGCATCGGCGGCCCCCGGGCCGCGCCCAAAACCGCAAAAACTGCATCCCACGAAACAGACATTTGTGAAGTTGATGTTGCGATTCACGACGTAAGTAATGGTGTCTCCCACGGTCTCGCGACGCAACCGATCGGCCATGGCCACGAGAGCTTCCAGCGATGAACCCTCGGCGGTGGCCAGGAGCCGCGCCTGTTCAAATGTCAATTCCGCGCCGCCGGCCGCAGCGTGAAGAATCTCGCGGACTTCTGCTAGGCAGGCCCCTACCGGGGTCAAAGCGGTTCCGTTTATCGCGGGGGTCGCCATTTCCTGAGTATCCTACCAGAGGAGACCTCCTGCAGGGCACTGCCCTTGTCACCGCCGCGGGAATCGCCGCTGGCCGCTCCGGCCTTCATCCATTAACATACTCGCAGTGACATGAAGCGCAGAACTCTTGGGATCATCTTCGGCGCAGCAGCGGTCCTCGGCCTGGTTGTTGCCGTGGCCGCTTCGCTGCTGCATGATGGTCTCAGTTCGCGCGCTACGCCTGGCCGATTGGAAATCATGCTGGCTCGCAAGGCGCGTCATCTGGCGATCCCCGCAAATGCACGGCTGGCTCAGAACCCTGTACTTACCTCGCCGGAGGACTTGCGCGACGCGCGGCTTCATTTCGCGGATCATTGCGCCATCTGCCATTCCAACGATGGCAGCGGACAGACAATGATGGGCAGTGGCCTTTACCCAAAGCCGCCGGACCTGCGTATGCCGCAAACGCAGAATCTTAGTGACGGGGAGCTGTTCTGGATCATTGAGAATGGCGTGCGTTTCACGGGGATGCCGGCGTTTTCCAACGGCGGAGAACACGGAGGCGCGCCCGATAGCTGGAAGCTGGTTCACTTTATCCGGCACCTGCCGCATCTCACGGCCGCTGAACGTCTGGAAATGGAGCGCTATAATCCCAAAGGCCCGGACGACCGGGAGGAAGAACAGAAAGAAAACGAATTTTTGAACGGAGCAACGCCACAACGGAAGCCTGAATCACAAGAGCATCACCAGAAATGAAGCGCTGGCAGGATAGGACTTCATTTGAACGGGAGAGTTTTATGAAACTTCGCCTTTGCTCGCTGGCGTTATGGCTGGCAATCGGAATGGGCGCGGCGCTGGCTCACGGGAATAAAGTGCACGTGAAGGGCACGGTTGAAAAAATCGGTGCGGAGTCCGTGGTGGTGAAGACGCAGGATGGAAAGTCCGTGGAAGTGAAGCTGGTTGCTTCGACGGTCTACGTGGCGCACGTGATGGACAAGGCCGCCAAACCATCTGACGCCAATGAGGACAAACCCGCTAAGTTGTCCGACATCGCTGTCGGGAACATGGTGGTCATCCACGCGACGCCGAAGGACAATGGTCTTGAGGCTGACGAAGTGCGATTCTCGGTGCCGGGCGCGGTTAGACCCGCGGCGATGGCTCCGGCGAAGCCGAAACCTTGAAGAAATTGGTAGCGGTTACACTGCAACTCTAATCCACGAGATGGCAGGAGTGGGTTTTCAAGACCAGCCAGACGCGGCGCCCTGTAGTTAACTCCAGCGCGCGCACGGCGCCGGGCGTGACGTGCACGACAAAGGTGACGCCACAATCCACGCTGGCCATCATCATCGTCCCACGTTGTTCCAGCGAACGGATGCGGCCTTCCATCACGTTTCGCGCGCTCAGCCCGCGCGGCGGTTCCGTTGCCAGCAAGATGTCTCCAGCGCGAACCGCTATGTTCACGCGGCTCCCGGCTGCGGCGTACCCTAGCGGCACTTCGATCTCGCAAGCGCTGTCTTGCAACTTCACGCGCATCACGCCGTCAGCCTCTCGATGATCGAGCACGATGGCGCCGAAGAGATTCTCGAATCCTGCCGCTTGCGCCAGTTTCTTCCGGCGCGGGGCGTTCAGCACGTCCATTGGGGAGCCGGCGCTCACCACACCTCCGTTCTCGAGCGCGATCACGCGTTCGCCCAGGGCATCGACTTCTTCGCGGCTGTGGGTCACGTACAAAATCGGGATGCCATTTGCGGTGTTCCACGCGCGCAAGTCGTCCACAATGGCGGCTTTGCGCTCGGCGTCCAATCCCGTCAAGGGCTCGTCGAGGAGCAGGACGCGTGGCTCGGTGACCAGCGATCTTGCCAGCGCGATTCTCTGTTTCTCGCCTCCGGAAATCTCGCCTGGTTTTTGCTTTCTCAATTTCTCGACATGAAAGGCTTTGAGAATTGCTTCCACGCGCTCGCGCCTTTGTTCCTCGCCCAAGTGGTTCAATCCGTAGGCAACATTTTCTTCCGCGGTCAGATGGGGAAACAGCGCGAGGGTCTGAAAAACGTAGGCGATCCGCCGCTTCGGGGCGGGCACGTGGATGCCGAGCGAGGAATCGAAGAGTACATCGCTGCCGACGGCGATTCGTCCCCCGTCAGGCCGGGTAACGCCCGCGACGCAATCCAGCAGCGTGGATTTGCCGGCTCCGGAGGCGCCGAAGAGGATAGTGATGCCCATAGAGACTTCGATGGAAACTTCAAGTACAAAGGAAGAGGCGGCCTCGTTGCGACGCTCTTTGCGGATTCGCGCAGTGAGCACGGCGTTTACTTCGCCGCCCACGGAGTCCACACGCGGCGATTGACAGCATAGACGATGGACAACACGCAGAAGGAAATGGCCAGAAGCACCAGGGCCATGCCGTTGGCCTCGGCGTATTGGAGGGACTGCACATGATCGTAGATGTCAATCGAGACGGTTCGCGTGACGCCCGCCAAATCGCCGCCCACCATCAAGACGACGCCAAACTCTCCCAAAGTGTGCGCAAAACTCAGCACCGCGGCGGTAATGACTCCGGGCAGCGACAACGGCAAGATGACGCGCCAAAAGGTGCGCCAGCTTCCCGCGCCAAGGACGGCCGAAGCGTCGAGAAGTTTTCGATCGACTCCCTCAAACGAGACGATGAGAGGCTGAACTGCAAATGGAAAGCTGTAGAGCACGGAGGCCAGAATCAGTCCCGTGAAGGTGAACGCCAAGCCGTGGCCAAAGAGCGCAATCCATAATTTCCCCAGCGGACCGCGCGGCCCCATGGCCACCAGCGCGTAAAAGCCGAGGACCGTTGGCGGCAGCACCAGCGGCAGCGCCACCAGCGATTCGAGGAGGAATTTTCCGCGCCACCTTGAATACGCCAGCCAGTAGGCTACCGGCATGCCGATCAGGAGCAAAATTGCCGCCACGCAGCTCGCCAATTTCATCGACAACCACAATGCTTCCATTCGCTTCTCCGGTTCTTTCTCTGCGTTTCCTATGCGTCCTCAGCGTCTCTGCGTTATCTTTTTTCTTCTTTTCGCGGCTTTTCCGGAAACGCAAAACCATATTCCGCCAGTGTGGCGCGGCCGGCCGCGCTCTTCACGAATTCGAGAAACGCTCGCGCCGCTTCCTTATTCTGCGCGTCCTTCAAGACAATGGCTCCCTGCTCAATGGCCGGGTGCATTTCGGCTGGAACTTCCCATCGTTTCCCGTCGCGCATGCCGGGCGACACGGCAAGCGACATCGCCACAATCCCCGCCTGCGCATTACCTGACTGCACAAACTGCGCGGCTTGCGAAATATTTTCTCCATACACCAGCTTGGGCTTGACGGTTTCGTAGATTCCGGCCTTTTGCAACGCGGCTACCGCTGCACGTCCATAAGGCGCGTGCTCTGGGTTGGCAATGGCAATTTTCTCGACTCGCACATCCAGCAGGGCTTTCCATCCCTGTTTGGCGACATCCACCCTTGCGTCGGCGGGCGTCCAAATCACAATCCTCCCTACGGCGTATTCATATAGCGTGCCTGGTTCGGCGAGTCCGGCTGCCTCCAGCTTTTTCGGATACTCGATATCCGCAGAAAAGAACAGGTCGAAAGGAGCTCCATATTGCAGTTGAGAGAAAAAATTTCCGCTCGACCCGTAAGTTAGTTTCAAGTCGGTTCCTGTTTGGTTCTTAAACTTTTTCGATAGCTCGCCCATCGCAAACTTTAAATCCGCCGCTGCCGCTATGCGGATTTCCTTTTGTTGGGCTTGCGCCTCATCCTGCGCAAGGAAAATGGAAATGATAAGCGGGAATATGCAGAACCACTTGCGCCAATTTGTTATTCCGGAAGTCATGGGACGCAAGTTCTGTCACACTCTTAAGATCATTACTTCCGTCGACTTAATTAACGCCGCGGCCCGCTCTCCCGGCTTCAAGCGCAATTCCTTTGCGGCATCCGCCGTGATGATGGAGGTAATGTGCTGCTCTCCGATCGCCAAAGTGACCTGCGCCAGCAGGCCGCAGAATTTGATCGCTATGACCCGGCCAATCAGCTGGTTTCGCCCGCTGATCTTGCGCAAGTTTCCGCGTCGGGTCTCAATGTCTCCGCGCCCGAGCTTTTTCGGAAATAGCCGGTCGATCTCGCTTTCCGGCACGCGATGGTGGCCGCCAGGCGTTTTCATCGACTTGATTTTTCCGTGATAGATCCACTGCTTCAGGGTGGGATAGCTGATGCCCAGAATATTGGCCGCTTCCCGCGGCGCCAAGAGTTTCTGCACGAGTGGCCTCCTGCGAATGCACAGAATATAGCATATCCAATCGCCTGAGCAATACGTTTTTATACGATTCATGAAACCCGGAATCCCTTAATTGCGCAAGGGTTTTCCAGTTTTGAGAGTGTGGGCAATTCGCTCCTGGGTTTTCTTTTCGCCGCAGAGGGAGACGAAGGCTTCGCGCTCGAGATCGAGGACGTATTGCTCGCTGACCAGTTGCGGAGAAGTCAGCGCGCCGCCAGCGAGGATGTTGGCCAGCTTGCGGCCCACGTGGGCGTCGTACTCGGAGGCGTAGCCGCCTCGCAGCATCATGTGGACGGCGAGTTTCGCACCAGCGAGAAATTGTTCCCCGAGCACTTTGATCTGGGTGGTTTGCGCCCCTTCTTGCCACGAAGCTGCCAGTGGCTTGTAGCCGCCGCGCGCCAGAGAGAGAGCAGCTTCCTTGGCGTCGGCGACCAAGCGGTCGCGGTTCATGGAGACGCCATCTTCGCGGCGCAAATAGCCGAGGTCGCGGCATTCCTCCACGCTGGTGCCAACTTTCGCCATGGCGATGGCTTCAAAGACGGGTTTAAGCGCGTGGAACAAATCCAAATCTTCTCCGCCGGCAGCGTGTTCATTCGCGCGAATCAGCATTTCCTTGGTGCCGCCGCCGCCGGGGATCAAGCCAACGCCCGTTTCCACCAAGCCGATGTAGGCTTCCGCTCCGGCTTGAATCTTTGCCGAGTGCAAGCCAACTTCGCAGCCGCCGCCTAAGGCCAGACCTTGCGGCGCCGCGACCACGGGCTTGGGCGCGTATTTGATTGCCAGATTGATGTTCTGAAATTGTTTCACGGCCATGTGCAATTCGTCCCACTCCTGCTCCTGGGCTCCCACCAGAACGAGCATCAAGTTTGCGCCAACGGAGAAATTCACGGCCTGGTTGGCAATGACCATGGCTTCAAAATCGGTCTCCAGGCGCTTCAAGCCTTTGTGCAGCATGGCGATCAGGTCGGCGCCGATGGCGTTCATCTTGGCGTGAAATTCGCAGCACACCACGCCGTCGCCGAGATCGATCAGGCTGGCGCCAGGATTGCGCTCGACTTCGCGGCCGGCATCTTTCAGGGATTTGAGGATGATGACGCCGTTCGGCTCTTCAACTTTTTTCGATGCGCCACTGGCGATATCAAAAACGGTCGTCGTGCCCTTTTCCGATTCGTAAAATCCCTTCCGCCCGGCGGCGAGAATTTTTTCGATGACCGGCGGCAGCGCGCGCCCTTCCTTTTGCACTTGCGCGGCGAAGGCCTTCACGCCGATGGCGTCGATGATCTCGAAGGGCCCTAGCTCCCAGGCAAAGCCCCAGCGCAGGGCGCGATCGACGTCAACAACGTTATCGGAAATTTCCGGGACGCGCCGCGCCGCGTACAAACACATCTCGGAAAGCCCGCCCCACAAAAACTGCTGGGCCTTGTCGCCCTTCTGCCCTTCCAGGACCGGCCCCACCAGGGCGCGCAGCCGCTCGCGGGTGTCCTCGATGGCTTTGCCCATTTCGAGCGAAGCAAATCTGGCCTTCTGCCGCGGGCGATACTCCATGGTGTTCACATCGAGCGTCAGAATTTCCTTTTCACCTTCGCCTTTCACCTTTTTGTAAAAGCCCTGCCCGCTTTTGTCGCCGAGCCAGCCACGCCGGACCATCTCTTCGACCAACACCGGCACTTTGTACATCTCGCGCGACTCGTCGTTCGGCGCGGTCTCGTAAATGTTTTTCACTACGTGCACCAGCACATCGAGGCCGACGAGATCCGCAGTACGGAACGTCGCCGACTTTGGCCAGCCCACTGCCGGTCCCGTGCAAGCGTCCACCTCCTCCACGGTCATACCTAACGTGCTCATCAGGCGCAGCGCATTGAGCATGGAGAACGTTCCAATGCGATTGGCAATGAAGTTCGGCGTGTCTTTGGCCAGCACAACGCCTTTCCCGAGACGCCGGTCGCAAAATTCGCTCAACGATTCGATCACTTCGCTTGAGGTTTTCGGCCCGGGGATCACTTCGACCAGTTTCAGATAACGAGGCGGATTGAAGAAGTGCGTCCCCGCCCAGTGCTGCTGGAAGTCATCGCTCATGCCTTCAGCGATTAAGCGCACCGGCAAGCCGGACGTGTTGGTGGTGACGATGGCTCCGGGCTTGCGAAACTGGGCCACGCGCGCGAGCAATTTCCTCTTGATTTCCAGATTCTCGGCGACCACTTCGATGATCCAATCGGCTTCCGCGCAACGCGCCAGATCATCGTCGAAGTTCCCAATAGCAATTTTTTCCGCGAGGGCGGCGGTGAAAAACGTGGCTGGCTTTGATTTTTTGGCGGCATCCAATCCGGCGCGGACGATTTTGTTGCGCTCCGCGGCCGGAGCGTCCGCGGGCAAATTCGGCGGCACGATATCCAGCAAGATGCACGGTAGCCCGGCGTTCGCGAAATGTGCCGCGATCCGCGAGCCCATAGTTCCTGCACCCAGCACCACTGCCTTTTCAATGCGACGTTTCATGGCACGCCTTTTTACTGGATTTACGGGAAACCTTAATGAGAAGGGACAGGTTACAAAACCGGCATGCGCCGGTCAAACGGCAGGCCAATCCCCAGGGATAGTACTAAAATGAACAAATGAAGCTGGAAGACAAAGTATCCGGCACTCTCGGCTGGTTTCGGACGGCAAAAGACAAGTTCCGCGCCTTCGCCTACGGCGAGCAGAGCGAACCCAGGGAACGCCCGCGCGTTGGCTTGGCCCTTGCAGGGGGGTTTGCGCGCGGTATCGCGCATCTCGGCGTGCTTCGTGTATTGCGCGATGCCGGGATTCCCATCGATTGCGTGGCCGGCACGAGCGTCGGCGCGCTGATCGCCGTGGGATATTGCGCGGGAGCGTTGCTGGAAGAAATGGTTAATGTTGGAGCAGCCACGAGCTTCTCGGACTTCGGCCGCTGGACGCCATCCTGGCTCGGGTTGGCCACCAACCAGCGCATGGAAAAGTATCTCGCGCGTTTCACGCAGGCAACCACTTTCGAGGAATTGCGGACGCCGCTGGCGATCGCCACGACGGATATCAGTGCCGGCGTTACCGTCTACTACTCCCACGGACCAATCGTCCCGCCGCTGCGTGCTTCCTGCGCGTACCCTGGACTTTTTGTGCCCATTCAATTTGAGGGGCGGACGCTGGTGGACGGGTTCCTGACTGCGCCCGTGCCGGTCGAAGGCGTAATGCTTCTTGGCGCAGACGTGGTCATCGCGGTGTACCTGGAATCCGGCAATCTTGAGGAACCGCGCACGTTCACGGACGTGCTCAGCCGGTCGTTCAACATCATCCAGCGGCATGGCGATCTCGCCTGGCGGGCTCAAGCGGACGTCATTATCGAGCCGGACGTAAAATCGTTCGTGTGGGACGATTTCACCAAGACGCCGGAAATGGTGGCAGCCGGCGAGGCGGCGGCACTGGCGGCGTTGCCGCAAATTCGCGCCATATTGCGCGGCGAAAAGCGAGATTCGGCGGCTTAGAGCGTATTCCTTACAAACTGCGCTTCAAGAAACTACTGGAAAATTATTCGCGAGTGACCTGGACTGCCACGGGCTGCCCTTCGCCTTTGCCGCGCTGCGTGAGCCAGGCGGCGAGGCCCTCTGAGAAACGTTCGGGGGTGAGACGGAAACTAGCTTCGACTTTGCCATCAGCTACGGGAAGAGTGTCGTCGAAGTCAGCCGAGTTGGTGAAGTTGCGCATGCAGAATTGATCGAGCCAGTCGAGCGGGCAGGCACGGGTCTCGCCTCGAATTACCACGTTGACGTTGAATTTTTGGGCATACATGGGCAGAACGGGTGGGGCAAGCCCCACCCCTACAGTTTAGGACAAAGCGAGCCGAGTGGCACGCTGAACGGCTACTAAGACGGGCGTGGGCGCTTGACGGAGTGGGCCAAGCCAAAGGTTTCTAGCATCCAAATGAAATACCAGCCGATGTCAGTCTGATACCAACGAAGGCCCAGGCGCGCGGAGCCCGCGTGGGTGTGATGGTTCTTGTGCCAGTTTTCGCCCCAAGCGGTCAATTGGAAGGGGCCGAGCCACCAGACGTTCATACTGGAATCGCCTTCCTCGACTTTGTTGAGATGCGTGAGGCTGTTCACCAAACACTGCATGTGCAGCGAGTAGACGAGGCGGATGGCGCCCATCCAGAAGAAGCCCATCCAACCGAAGCCCAGAATCAGGCCGATGAAGATCGAGAAGACGATGACGGGCGTTTCGGCCCAGCCCCAGATTCTATAGAGGCCACCAGTGAGTTCCGGTGCCCAGCGCTTCTTGTCGGCGGGTTGGGTTTGATAGAGCCAGCGAAGATGCGCCCACCAGAAGCCGCCCTGCTTGGGACTGGAGATGTCCTCGGGCGTGTCGGTAACCGAGTGGTGCAGGCGATGATAGGCGACCCAGCTCGCCGGGTGGCCGGAGCCGTTGAAAACGGCCCAGAAAATCAGGAACTGCTCGATGAAGCGGTTGGTCTTGACCGTTTTGTGGGCGAGCATGCGGTGATAGCAGACCGTGGTGCCGAGACCGCCAAAGGCAATACTAAGCACGGTCATGCCCACAACCTTGAGGCTTGGCACTGGGAACAGGATCAGGCCGACGAGGGCAAGAGTGTGTATAAGGACGAGGTAGGCGAAGACGCCTTCTTTGCCATGAACTGGTTTCCAGAACGGCCGGTCCCAGGGGCGAATTGGTTGCGTGGCGCTTAGTTCCATGTAGTCTCCGGCGATCTGCTTTGTTTGCTGCCTGAATGCCCGGTGTGCAGAACGTGATAGGCAATCATAAGACTACCATTTTCCGGCGCGGTGCGCTGCAGGACTGTCCCAAAATGAACACAAAGAGTGAATAGGGCCTGGAGCGTGAATTCGGGCGAGTGGAAGGTCCAGCTCAGTCTTCCGCGGGCGGAGCTTTGGTGGAGGCAAGTTTCCAGAAGATTTGCCGGAAGATGCCGAGCGTGAGATTGGCATCGGCAGCGGACAGGCGGAGGCGGCGGACCAGCCGGCGGATTTTTTCTTCGGTGGGAGCGCCGGAGCGCCGTTTCTGTGAGGTGCTCGGAGCCGCTTTCACGTAGCCGCTGGAGCGGAGGGCGTCGAGCAAGAGCTGCGTGAGACGTTCGAGATCGGCGGCTGCGGCGGGAATCGGTTTGGGCGGATTCGGGGTGGCTTGGGGATCGCGCGCGAGTTCGTAGAGGCAGACCGCTACGGCCTGTCCGAGGTTCACGGAGCGATGCTCCTCCCGGGTGGGAATGCGCAGCAGCCAGTGGCAATGGCTGAGGTCTTCATTCGAAAGGCCGCGCTTTTCTGAACCGAAAAGCAGAGCAACCGGGCTGCCGGCGAGATGCTTGCGAACGAGGGGCGCGGCTTGCTCGAGGCGGCAGACGGGATGCTGCAATTGACGGAGGCCGACGGCGGTGGTTCCGACGATCAGACCACAATCTTCGACGGCCTCGCCGACGGTCTTGAATTCTTCAGCTCGGGCCAACAGGGGTTCAGCGCCGATGGCGGAGCGCGCCTCGCGAAAAGCCAGCTCGTAAGGGTTTACGACGCGAAGATGGAAGAAACCGAAGTTGCTCATGGCGCGGGCGGCAGCGCCGATGTTGAGAGGATTGCGCGGGGCGACGAGGACGACGCGCAGGTGGTCGGATTGTATTAGGGGAGGCAGAAGGAGGAGTTTACAGCAGGATAGAAGTTAAGGAAGTAAGTAAAGAAAGGCGCCGCCTGGAAGGCGATGCAACGGAGAGCGGCTTGCGTGGGCGGCGAGGGGTAACATAGACTGTGGGCGGGTAGAAGCAATAAGCGTGCCAGCCTGGCCGGAAGTTCCCGCCTTTGTAGGGCCCTGTTGGCATGGCCGAGTCCATTCGAACCACGTCCCCGACCTGGTCGGGGTCCTCACCCAAAGCGTCACCGGGCTGCGAGCGGCCGGCGCGGCATTCTTTGGACCATGTGGCGGCGAAATGTTGGACCGGCGGGGAGATCAGGGTGGCAACTCCACTGGAAACCTGGGTCGATGGGGCGGCGAAGCTGACGAAGCCGGAGCGCGTGGTGTATTGCAACGGCTCCGAGGCGGAGTATCAGCAGATGATCGCGAAGATGCTGAGCGCGGGGGATACCTGCACGCTGAACGAGAAGACCTTTCCGAATTGTCACCTGCATCGCAGCAGTCCGAATGACGTGGCGCGGACCGAGCACCTAACCTACATCTGCTCGCCGGAAGAGGAAGACGCCGGCCCAACCAACAACTGGATGGAGCCGGGCGCGGGGAAAAAGAAAGTGGGCGCGCTGCTGGATGGCGCGATGCGCGGCCGGACGATGTATGTGGTGCCGTACGTCATGGGCCCAGTGAACTCGCCCATCAGCAAGGTGGGCGTGGAAGTGACGGACAGCCCTTACGTGGTGACCAGCATGCGCATCATGTCGCGGATGGGCAAAGCGGCGATTGAGCGGCTGGGAGCGTCGAGCGAATTCGTTCCCGGGCTGCATTCGCTGGGCGACCTGGATCCTCAACGGCGATTCATCATGCACTTCCCGCAGGAGAAATTGATCTGGAGCATCGGGTCGGGCTACGGCGGAAACGCGCTGCTGGGGAAAAAGTGCTTCGCGCTCCGGATTGCCAGCGTGATGGCGCGCGAGCAGGGCTGGATGGCCGAGCACATGCTCATCCTCGGGCTGGAGTCGCCGGGAGGCAAAGTGACGTACATGGCCGCGGCGTTTCCCAGTGCTTGCGGAAAAACGAACCTGGCGATGATGGTTTCGCCGCTGGAGAGCCAGGGCTACCGCGTTTGGACGGTGGGCGACGATATTTCCTGGATGAAGATCGGCGAGGACGGATATTTACACGCCATCAATCCGGAAGCGGGATTTTTTGGCGTAGCCCCGGGCACGGGAATGAAAACCAATCAGAATGTGATGGGGGCGCTGCACAAGAACACGCTGTTCACGAATGTGGCCATGACTGCGGAGCGCGAGCCGTGGTGGGAAGGAATTGGGAGCGAGGCCCCGGCGGGGTTGATCAACTGGAAGGGCGAGGCCTGGGATCCCTCCAAAGGACCAGCCGCGCATCCGAATGCACGATACACCGTTCCGGCCCGACAATCGCCGAGCATTTCTCCAAAGTGGGAAGCTCCCGAAGGCGTCCCGATTTCGGCGTTTATTTTTGGCGGGCGAAGAGCGCGAGTGGCGCCGCTTGTCTACGAATCGTTCGACTGGCAGCATGGCGTGTTCGTAGGCGCCTCGATGGCCAGCGAGACTACCGCCGCGGCGACGGGCGATGTGGGCGTCACGCGGCGGGACCCGATGGCCATGCTTCCCTTCTGCGGCTACAACATGGCGGATTATTTTGGGCACTGGCTGGAGATGGGGAAGAGAATACCGAAACCACCGAAGATTTTTCACGTCAACTGGTTCCGCAAGGGCGCGGAAGGAAAGTTTCTGTGGCCGGGCTACGGCGAAAATGTGCGTGTGCTCAAGTGGATTCTGGAGCGCGTGGAAGGCCGCGGGGCGGCGCAGGAGACGCCGATCGGCTTTGTTCCGGCGAAGAACGGGCTGACGTTGGATGGATTGAAGATTTCAGGGGAATCGCTGGACGAACTGCTGGGCGTGAATTCGGAAGATTGGGAAACAGAGATGGAAGATTCCAAGGAGTTTCTGGGAAAATTCGGCGAACGCCTGCCGCGGCAAATTCGCGAAGAACATGAAAAACTGGCCCGACGCTTCCAGCGCGTGGTGAGCGCCTAATACCGCTTCGGTGAAACTAGTGATGACCGCCGGTGCGGCGCGCCGACGGGCTTATCGGAGGAGAATCCTCGGTGTCAAAAGCCGCAGGCGGGCGTTCGAAATGAAAATCGGCGCGGCTCTCCAGCAAGCGGACACAGCGGTTCCAGCGAAGAATGCTATCGTCGTTGCCGGCGGGGCGAATTTTCTCCGCCTCGGCGAAGCAGCGCATGGCTTCTTCAATCAACGGCAGAAGAACGTGTGGAGAATAGCCCACGACGAGCTGCGCCTTGGCGCGGCGCTCGTGAAGCAAACCACTGTAGTAATGCCGCTCGTAGGGGTCCCGCAAATTCTGAAAAATGGTTTGGACTTCGGCGTAGCGATCACAGGTGGCGCCGATAAATTGGTCGGTGATGGCCAGGCCAAGCATGCGGCGGGCGAGCTGGTGCTCGGGATCGACGGCCAAGATGTCGTGGCAGATGGATTCAGCTTCCTCGGGCTCGTTAAGATAGCGATAGAGCTCGGCTTTGGCGATGGCCTCGGGAATGCCGGCTTTTGAGATGGACTTCAGTTGGTGTTGCATGGAGCCTCCTTTTCCCTGGCCCGTGACTCGCGCTGCACAGGCTAAACTCCCTGCTTCTGGCCGCGAAAGATGCGAAAGAGCATAGTGAGCGGGTCGTAGAATTCGTCCACCACGCGCTCCTTGAGCGGAATAATTGCATTGTCGGTGATGCGAATCTCCTCAGGACAAACCTCCGTGCAACATTTGGTTATATTGCAGAGACCGAGGCCGAGCTGATCCTTGAGCAGGCCAGCGCGATTGCGGCCATCGAGCGGATGCATTTCGAGGCCGGCGACTCGCACGAAGAAGCGCGGCCCAGCAAACTGTTCCTTTTTGTCGTGTTCGCGAAGGACGTGGCAAACGTCCTGGCAGAGAAAACATTCGATGCACTTGCGGAACTCCTGTACGCGGTCGACATCGAGCTGGGAAATTTTCCATTCGACTCCTTTGCGCGGTTCGAACGGAGGGATTTTCCGGTTGACACGGTAATTCCAGGAAACGTCCGTGACAAGGTCTTTGATACGAGGGAAAGATTTCATGGGCAGGACGATGATGGGCTGGTCCTGCGGGAGGTCGTCCATGCGTGTTTTGCAGGTCAGGCGGGGACGGCCGTTGACTTCCGCGGAGCACGAGCCGCACTTCCCTGCTTTGCAGTTCCAGCGGACGGCGAGATCCGGCGCGAGATGTCCCTGGATGTAGTGAAGCGCGTCGAGAACAACCATTCCCGGGGCGACGGGCACGCGATAGTCCACGGTCCGTCCGCTGTTCGACTCACCACGGAAAACTCGCAGGGTTGCTTCTGCCATCTCAGATCTCCACCCTTCCCGTTTGTCTCAGTCCTGCGCCAAAATCTGTTTCAGGTCCGTGGGCATCTCGCCAACGGGAGATTCGCGGCGTTTCATCTCGCCGTCTTCACGAACGATGATATTGTTTTTCTTCTCCCAAACAGGGTCGACATTCGGGTAGTCGATACGGCTGTGGGCGCCGCGGCTTTCCGTGCGAGCCAGCGCGCTGAGGGTGACGGCTTCGGAAACGACGAGCATGGCCTTCAGGTCGTAAGAGAGATGCCAGCCGGGATTGAAGAGACGTGAACCTTCTACGCTGGCCTTGGCTGCGCGGGTCTTCAGTTTTTCAAGCTCAGCGAGCGCCTTCTTCAAATCTTCCTGGGTGCGAAAGATGCCGACGAGATTCTGCATCACCTCTTGCAAATCGCGATGGACGGCGTATGGACTTTCCGTGCCGCGGTTGGAAAACGGGGCGAGCAATTCTTTCTCAGCCTGGTCAATTTGCGCGTTGTCGATGGAAGGGGTGGACGCATGTTTTGCGTGCTCCGCGGCAGCGAGGCCGGCGCGCCGGCCGAAGACCAGGAGATCAGAAAGCGAATTTCCGCCGAGGCGGTTCGAACCGTGGAGACCGGCAGCAGCTTCGCCCGCGGCGAAGAGACCGGGCAGAGTGGATTGCGCAGTTTCGGCATCCACGCGAATGCCACCCATCATGTAGTGGCATGTGGGGCCGACTTCCATGGGGCCTTTGGTGATATCCACGTCGGCCAGTTCTTTGAACTGGTGGTACATGCTTGGAAGTTTTTTCTTCACGTATTCGGCGGGCTTGTGCGAAATGTCTAGATACGCGCCGCCATGCTCTGTGCCGCGGCCTTCCTTGACTTCCATGTAAATGGAGCGTGCGACAACGTCGCGCGTGGAAAGTTCCATGCGCTTAGAATCGTACTTCTCCATGAAGCGCTCGCCCGCTTTGTTGCGCAGAATGCCGCCTTCTCCGCGAACAGCTTCGGTCACGAGAATGCCCTGCACGCCGGGTGGCCAGACCATTCCGGTGGGATGGAACTGGACGAATTCCATATCCATAAGCTCAGCGCCGGCTTCATGCGCAAGGGCCATGCCGTCGCCCGTGTATTCCCAGGAGTTGGAAGTGATGCGCCAGGCCTTGCCGATGCCGCCAGTGGCTATGACGATGGACTTGGCTTTGAAAACGATGAAGCGGCCCGTCTCGCGCCAATAGGCAAATGCACCTGTCACACGGCCACCATCGGTGAGAATGCGAGTGACAGTGCATTCCATGTAGACGTCGATGCCCTGCTGCACGCCGCGGTCCTGAAGCGTGCGAATCATTTCGAGGCCGGTGCGGTCGCCCACGTGGCAGAGGCGTTTGAAGGTGTGGCCGCCAAAGGCGCGCTGCAAGATATTGCCGTCGTCGGTACGGTCGAAGAGGGCGCCCCACTGCTCGAGTTCGCGGACGCGGTCGGGAGCTTCCTGCGCGTGGAGCTGGGCCATGCGCCAGTTGTTGAGAAGTTTTCCACCACGCATGGTGTCGCGGAAATGCGCTTTCCAATTGTCGGCGGCGTCCACGTTGGCCATGGCCGCGGCAATGCCGCCTTCCGCCATGACCGTGTGAGCTTTTCCAAGAAGCGATTTGCAGACCACGCCGACGGAAGCGCCCTGTGCGAGCGCCTCGAGGGCCGCGCGCAATCCGGCGCCGCCGGCGCCAATGATCAGAACGTCGTGCTCGCGGGTCTCGTAGCTAGTGGTCACAGGAGCCTCAGGTCGCGAAACGTCCCGCAAGCGACCATACGGACGTAGAAATCGGCGAAGCCGACGGAAACGAGGCTGCACCAGGCGAACAGCATGTGGTGTTCGTTCAAGAAACTGAAACCGCGCCAAACTTCAAACCGCGAGCGGCCAAACGTCGCGCAGGAAAAGCAGTCGAGCTTGCCGCCGGCAAGATGACGCAGCGAGTGGCAAGAAAAAGTGTAGAGCGAAAGAAGACAGACGTTGATTGTGAGCACAAGCGAGCCGACGCCAATGCCGAATCGACCGCCGAAGAAGAACGACCGAATGGCGTCGTGCCAAAGGAAGGCGATGAAGAGGACCGCGAGATAAAAAAAGTAGCGATGGACGTTTTGCAAGATGAAGGGAAATGCCGTCTCGCCGCGATACTTGCGGTTAGGAGATTCTCCAACCGCGCAGGCCGGAGGATCAAGGAAAAACGCGCGGTAATAGGCTTTGCGGTAGTAGTAGCACGTCGCGCGAAAACCCAGCGGGCCGGCAAGAATCAGGAGCGCCGGTGAGAACGGCCACCAATGATGTTGCGGATCGATGAGCGGCGAATAGAATGGCGAGAGATACGGATCCCAGAAATAGTTAGCATTTTCGAAGGCGCGAAGGGTGGCATACACACCAAAACCACCGAGCACGACGACAACGGGGAGAATCTCGATCCACCAGGCGTCGCGCCGCAAAGTGCCCCCAAGACGCGATTCGGGCAAAAGAGTCGGGGAACCAGCCATTGGTTAACCTCCGGGGTGGGTGTAGCGTAGTCAAAATACAGATTTTTTCAAACGAAATTTATTGCCGCGGTGGGAGACGCCGTTTCAAAGGATTGTTTCGATTTCGGCGTCGAGAGAGACATGCGTGGCCGGGATTCCGTTGATGGCGAATTTCTCGCCGGCGGCTTCCGAGAACCGGAAAAAACGGCTGATGTGGTAGTCCTCGTCGTAACCGGAGAAGAGGCGCCCTGTCTCTGCGTTCGTCAATCCAAAGACGGAAAGCGCCACCGGCTCGCCAAAATTGCCGGCGTGAGAGCGGTACAAATCGACGAGCTCGCGCAGCGTCATGAGGGGAGCGCGGCCAGCGGCTTCAGCGCTCATGGGCTCTCCTGAGCAGAGTGTACGCCCAGAAACCAGAAAAACGAAAGGGACGCAGAAACTGTGCGGCTTGGGAAAAACGCGAAGGCGGTAGGAAGAAAGACCGGAAGTAGCAGGATGCGAGCAGCGATTTGTAGGGTGTTTCGGGGATTGGTAAGATACCTAGCGAGACTTGAGATCTATTGGAGGAATGAATATGAGCATCGCAGTGGGACAAACAGCGCCGGATTTTACCCTGTTGAATCAGGAAAAAAAGGAAGTAAAGCTATCTGACTTCGCGGGAAAAAAGAATGTCGTACTGGTATGGTACCCCCTGGACTGGAGCCCGACGTGCACCAACGAGCACGCTTGCTTCGTCAATGAGATGAAGAGGTTCGAAACGCTGGACGCGGAAGTGCTTGGCGTGAGTGTCGACAGCGTGTGGTCGCACAAGGCGTATGCGGAAAAGATGGGGATCAAATATTCGCTGTTGGCGGATTTTCATCCGCGCGGAGCGGCGAGCGAGAAGTACGGCGTGTACCTGGCAGACAAAGGCATTACCGGCCGGGCCATCGCTATCGTCAATAAAGCCGGCAAGGTCGCGTGGTTCAAGAACTACGATATTCCCGTCGTGCCGGATTTGAATGAAGTTGCGGCCGCTCTTGGGCAAGTAAAGGCGGCGACGGCGTAGAGAGTGCACCGCAAAGACACGGGAGCATCGAAAGCGGGCCTGCAGCTATCGGCCCGCTTTTTCTTTGAGCAAGATGAAACATGCGCGAAGTGAAATCGGGAAGCCCGTGTTGATCTTAGAAAACCAGTCTTTCGAGGAAACGATTAAGCATTTGCGTTAGTCGGGATTTTTCTCCCTGGCAGCGGGTGGCCTGGTGAAAGAGCGCACAAGAAGAACGAGCCCCCAGCGCTCATCTTCAGTCAAGCGTTTCTTGAACGAGGGCATCGGCTTTCTACCCTCACTGATTTGATAGAAGATTTCGCCGTCGGTAACGGTCTTCATGTGCCCGGCGTCGGTGAGGTCGGCGGGAGCCGGAGAGTGCATGATGGCTTCGGGGCCATCGCCCTTGCCGCGTTCGCCGTGGCACTGGGCGCACTCGTCCGTGTAGATCCGCCTGGCAGCCTTCAGCGTGGATTCCGACGGCGCGAGAGGATTCTTGAGTTTTTTGACTTCTTCCGGGACGACCCATGGCCTGTCCCTCTGGAGTGCCGCATAAACGATCACGATGCAAATGAGGGCTAGGAGCGAAGCGAAAAGAATTTTGCGCGTTTTGAGATTGGGCTGCGCGACGGCGGTCATGGCGTCCAGAAAATTCTCGCACAACCGAAGGCGCAACGAAAGGAAACCTGGCGGCGGTGATGGTACGCCGTGCTGGCATTAAGAACGGAAGATGAGCCAGACCAGCTCGCCATTGAAGAAGAGGATGGCGGCGGCGACGACCCAGGCGACGACTTTGGTGAATCGCGAATTTGCGAATTCCCCCATCTTGGATCTGTCGCCCGTGAATTGAATCAGCGGGATCACCGCGAAGGGCAGCTGAAAGCTGAGGATCACCTGGCTGAGAATGAGCAAAGACGTAACTTTATTCTCGCCTGCAAAACCAATGACCAGAGCGGCGGGGGTGATGGCGATCGAGCGGGTGATGAGCCTCCGTAGCCAGGGCTTGAGCCGAATGTCCAGGAAGCCTTCCATCACGACCTGGCCGGCCAAGGTGCCCGTGAGTGTGGAGTTCTGGCCGGAGGCCAGCAACGCGCAAGCGAAAAGTGTGCTGGCGAGGCTGGCCCCAAGAACCGGACTGAGCAGCTTATAGGCGTCCGCGATTTCCGCGACGTTGTGAAGACCTCGCGTATGAAAAGCGGCGGCGCCAAGAACCAAAATCGCGGCATTGATGAAAAGCGCAAAACCCAGGGCCAGCGTGGAATCGAATATGGCGTAACGTACGGCCTCGCGCCGGTCGCGCGTGGAAGCGCCGAAGTCGCGCGTCTGGACAATGCTCGAATGCAAGTACAGGTTGTGCGGCATGACCGTGGCGCCAAGGATGCCGATGGCGATGTACAGCATTTCGCGGTTGCGGAGAATTTCGGCGCGCGGGATAAACCCGATGGCCGCCTCGCGCCAAATTGGATGCGCAAAAAAGATTTCGTAAACGAAGCAAGCGGCGATAGAAGCGATGAGCGTAACCACAAAAGCCTCGACCAGGCGAAATCCCCGCCCTTGCAATGCCAAAACGAGGAGCACGTCGAAAGCGGTGATGAGCACGCCGGCCAGCAGCGGCAGGCCAAACAAAAGCTTCAGTGCCACGGCCGAACCCAGAACCTCGGCGAGATCGCAAGCAGCAATGGCGATTTCGCAGATCACCCATAGAAACAGGCCGGTGCGCCGGGAATATTGTTCGCGGCACGCCTGGGCCAGGTCGCGACCGGTGGCAATTCCGAGTTTCGCAGAGAGCGCCTGCAAAAACATCGCCATCAGGTTGCTGATGAGGATAACGCTCAGTAGTGTGTAGCCGAATTTCGATCCGCCGCCGATGTCTGTCGCCCAGTTGCCGGGGTCCATGTAACCGACCGCAACGAGATACCCCGGGCCGGCAAAGGCCAGCATCTTGCGGAACCACGAAGCGCCTGCAGAAAAGGCGATCGTGCGATGGGATTCCGGCAAGGACGGCAGCGCCACGCGTCCGGGCCCCGCCGCGGACGAGAAGAAGCCTGCGGAAGTTTCGCCCGAAACGGGTGGTTCGGTTTCGAATTGTGGCGGGACCGTGCGTGCCATGTCTGAAGTTAACTATGCTAAATAACAATACTAAACTACATTTAATAGGATCGCTTGTCAATGGGACTTGGGTTGCTTTTTGTCGACAAAGCGACCCAGCTTTCCTCATTGTGAGGGGGAGCGCAGCGCCTGCCCTTGTGATAACTTCGAAGCGTCATTCCGGGAGAGAATCGAAATGGATCAACAGCAACCAGTGCAGGGCCAGGTGCAGATCAAAGCGGACGAGAAAGAACTGCAGGGACAATACAGCAACCTGGTGATGATTCACCACAATCTGGAAGAGTTCACCATGAACTTCATCTACATTTTTCCCAACGGCGCGCAAGGAAAACTGCTCACAAGCATGATCCTCAGCCCGGGACACGCAAAACGCATCTGGCGGGCCCTCGGCGAAAATCTCGCCCGCTATGAAGCCCAGTTTGGCGCAATCAAGGAATCACCCGAAGGCAGCACGCCGCCGCCAAGCGTCGGCTTTGTGCAATAGTGGCTGAACTTTTCGCCCCAAGCATCCGTCGAAGTGCTTGCAGTTGTGCCGGGCCTTGTTCGCCTGTTAGAATTTCGTCGTACCTCTTCGATTCGGGCCTGCAGCTCAAGAGTCTGTTGTTGATTCTGCGTTGCTTAGGTCCATTTTCAGGCCCTTCAAACCCGCCTTCTTGTACACAACTTGTACACAAGATCGCCGAGACGAATGTGCCCCACTACTTCTGAGTTGCCGTAATCCCCCAGAATTGGCGGCAAGTGCGATGATCACTTCCCAGAAGCCGACTCGATCTGGCGCGCTTTCAGAAGCGGCCGCCTGGAGCGACTTTCATGTACTGTTCGAAAGAAGTCGGGCACGCCCGAGAGCAAATGTGCGGAGCGCGCCCGCCGGGCCCACCAGATCAGGGCCGGTGCGTGAAATGAGGGTGAAGTGACACGTGATTCGTAGGCTGTTGACCTGGGCGACCTTCAGCGTACCCAGTTCCAATTCCTTGAGATCGCCTGGCGCGAAACGAAGCCCACGCCGCGCGAATGGCAAATTAAGTGAGGACCCGAACTAGTGGACGGTCACTGTTAGGGGCATGGTGCGGGTCGCTCCACTCGTCGTTTTAACTACGACGGTAAGCGTGTAGGTATTCGCAGGTGTTCCGACGGTCGACCCAACGATTCCCGGATTTCTGGACCCGCCAGCACAACCCGACATGAGCGCGAAGATAAACAATCCAGTCGTCATCACAATCCACGAACGGCGGCGCCGCAGAGCTGCGATGGAGACCAGCAAAAACGCAACCAGCAATAGGAACAATTGCGTGATGACTCGGAGCGGCGCGAAGTTGCGCGGTGAAAGGCCCGGAACCGGCAAGATGATGGAATGCGATGGAGCAGTCGTCGTCACGGTCATTGTAACCATGGCTGGAGCATTGAGCGTCAACGAGCTCGGCGATGGCGAGCACATGCCCGCTGGAATTGTGCCGCTGCAGGAGACAGTCACGGTGTCGCTGAATCCTCCGGAGGGAGAGAGCGACAACGGGAAAGTCGCTGACTGCCCTGCAGAGACACTCGCCGAAGTGGAGCCTCCGGGAGGAACGGAGATGATGATGTCGGTTCCATTTCCGGACAGAGTGATGGCTTGCGGACTGGCGGGGGCGTTGTCGGAGATCGTGATAGCTCCCGCGCGGGCTCCAGTTGCAGTTGGCGTGAAACTGACGGAAATGGTGCACGTGGCATTTTTGGCCAAGCTAGTGCCGCAAGTATCGTTCTCCGCGAAATCGCCGCTGGCCTTAATGCTCGTGAACGTCAGCGTGGCACTGCCGACGTTGGTCACGGTTATGGGCGGAAGGCCGCTTGTCGTGCCGGTGCTGATGGTCGTGCCGACAAACTGGCTCCCAAAGGGCAAAGCGGCGGCGGAGAGGCTAATGGCCGGCCCGAAGGGTGTTCCAGTGCCAGTGAGGCTGACGGATTGTGGGCTGTCACCAGCATTGTCCATGACGACGAGGGAGCCGACTCGGGTGCCCGTCGCTGTCGGAGTGAACGTTACATTGATGAAGCAGGACGCGCTGGCCGCGAGAGTTGCAGGGCACGTCGAGGCAGTGAAATCGCCTGTGGCCATAACGCTGGTGATGTTCAAGATGTCATTGCCGGAGTTGGTGAGCGTAACAACCTGAGCGCCGCCTGTTGTCGTAACGGGTTGAGCCGGGAACGTGACGATGGCGCACGTTAACGCTGGCGCGGCCGCGCCGCTAGCGCAGGTCAGGCTCACGGCTGGACCGCGAGAGATTCCGTTGCCGGTGAGCTTGGCGGTATGCGGGCTACCCTGAGCATTGGAAGTAATGGTGATCGAACCGGTTCTCGTGCCCGTCGCCGTGGGCAGGAAGGTGACATTGATCGAGCAGCCAGCGCTAGCGGCCACTCCACTGCCGCAATTATCTGCCTCCAGGAAGTCACCGCTTGGAACAATGCTGCTGATGGTCAGGGCCGCTCCGCCTGTGTCAGTTAGCGCGATGGTTTGGGACTGGCTAGTTGTGCCAACTTTTTGATCGTTGAACGTCAAATTCGCCGGAGAAAGCGAGAGTGTGACGACGACTCCGGTGCCGGTCAGATTGACCATGAGGGGCGTGCTGCTGTCACCGCTGACGATACTGATTGAGCCTGTACGCGTTCCGCTCCCAGTCGGCGTGAAGGTGACGCGGATTGTGCAGTTGCTGCTTGCAGCGAGGCTACTGCCGCAGTTATTCGTTTGCGCGTAGTCGCCGCCGGCGGTGATGCTGGTGATGGCGACCGCCGTGGCGGCGCTGTTCGAGAGGGTTATGGTTTGCGCCGCGCCGGTGGTGCCGACCGTCTGATTGGCGAAGATCAGGAGCGAAGTCGAGAGATCGAGACCGACCGCAAGTCCTGTCCCGGAAAGAGTAACAACAGGGACGCTTCCGCGCGCATCGCTGGTGATAGCAACTCCCGCAGTGCGTTGACCACTGGCTGTGGGCTTGAATATGACGCTGATAGTGCAGCTCGCGCTTGGAGCAAGGGTCTGGCCGCAAGTGTTGGTCTGGCTGAAATCGCCTGCGTTGCTGCCAGTGATAGCGATGCTCGCAATGTTCAGCGTGGCATTCCCGCTGTTACTCATGGAGATTCCAAGCGACGGACTGGACGATCCGACCAGCCGGCTGCTGAAAACCAGGCTGCCCGGAGAGAGCGTAATTGCTGGAGCGTTGATGCCGATCCCCGTGAGAGAGACCATTTGCGGACTACCCACGGCGTTGTCTGAGATCATGATGCTGCCAGTGCGGGTGCCCGTGGCAGTGGGCGTAAACGTGACCAAGATGCTGCAGCTCGACTGGGCGGCAAGGCTGGTGCCGCAATTATTGGTCTGAGCGAAGTCTCCGCTGGCGGCAAGGGTCAAGTTGGTTAGCGCCAGTGCAGAGCTCGTATTCGTCAGCGTCACCCCCTGGGTCGCGCTGGGCGTGCCGACCGGCTGGCTGGCGTAGTTCAGGCTCGTTGCCGACAGCGTTACTACTGGAGATGAGAGTACATTCACAGAAACTGTGGCGCTGTTGTTTGACTGGTTGGGGTCGGGCTCATTGGCCCTGACTGTCTCGGTGGTCCCAAAGGAGCCGGCGACGGTCGGCGTGAAAACGGCGGTCACAACAGCTGTCGAGCCGCTTGCCATCGCGCCTATGGAGCAGTTGATTTGCGTTGTGCCTTGGCACGAGCCCTGACTCGCCGTCAAGGAAACAAACGTCGCTCCCGCCGTAAATGTGCCGGTCAAAGCCACGCCAGTGCCCGGGGATGGCCCATTGTTCGTGATCGTCATCGTGAAGGTAAGGTTGACGCCGACCCCAGCCGGATTCGGGGAACTGGAGATGGCGACCGCCATGTCGGTCGAGGCCACGACAGTTACGCTGGCGATGGCGGTATTGTTCGAGGGGAAGGGATCGGTCTCATTTGCCGAAACGTTGCCGGTGTTGTTGAGAGTGCCGGCAGCCAGAGGAGCCTTGGCGACGATGCTCAGCGTTGCGGTGGCCCCGTTCGCAAGCGAGCCAAAATTGCAACTGATGGCCGTGGTACAAGTGCCCTGGCTCGGGGTAGCGGAAACCAAAACCATCCCCGCTGGGAGCGTGTCCGTCAAGGTGACGCCCGTAGCCGTAGAAGGCCCGTTGTTGGTGACAGTAAACGAGAAGGTGACATTACTCCCTGTGTTGGCGGTTTGCGGTGTAGCCGTTTCCGCAAGTGAGAGATCCGCCGCAGGGTTCACCGTCGCGCTTGCGCTTGCGGAGTTGTTTGCCGCGTTGGGGTCGTTCTCATTTGCGGTAACCGTGGCTGAGTTGGTGACCGTGCCCGTCGCAGTTGGTTTTAGGACGACAAGCACCGTGGCGCTGGCGCCGCTGGCTAAATTTCCAATCGCGCAGGTTGCCAATGGACTCGTGCAGGTGCCCTGACTCGGAGTCGCCCCGACAAAGGTTGTCCCGGCAGGCGGGGTGTCCGAAAGAACCACACCTGTGGCAGGCGAGGGTCCATTGTTCCTGATGGTAAGCGTATAAGTAAGGTTGGAGCCGCCAAGAAGGACCGGATTCGGCGCAACGGTTTCGCTCAACGCGAGGTCCGCGGACGCAGTGACTTGAGTACTCACGGTAGCGGTGTTATTTCCAGGTACCGGATCGGTTTCGTTGGCACCGACGCTGGCAGTGTTTGTGACAGTACCGGCCACCGTCGGGGTGACCACCACGATCGTTACCGTTGCCTTGGCCGCATTCGCCAGACTGCCGAGGTTGCAGCTCACGGCCGCCGTGCAAGTTCCCTGGCTAGGCGTCGCGGAAACGAACGTCACACCCGTCGGCACCGTATCCGTCAAGGTCACGCCGGTTGCCGGCGACGGCCCGTTGTTGATGATGGTTAGCGTGTAGGTCAAATTGGTGCCAACTCCCGCCGGGCTGGGCGAGGCAGTCTTAGTAAGAGCGAGGTCGGCGACCGGGACAACTGTGACGCTTGCAGAGGCGGTGTTGTTCGCGGTGTTCGGGTCAAACTCGTTCAGCGTTGCGCTGGCCGAATTAGTCAGCGTGCCGGAACCGGTCGGTGTGACGGTGATGGTCGCGGACGCGGAGGCGTTGACGGCGAGCGTTGCGAAAGTACATGTGACAATAGTAGTGCCAGTGCAGGCTGGACTGGCGGAAGCGAACGTGGCTCCCGCGGGGAGAGTGTCGGTTATCTTGACGCCGGTCGCTGAGGACGGCCCGTTGTTCGTAACTGTAAGCGTGTAAGTCAAAGGACTCGCAGCGTTCACGGGGCTCGGTTGCGCCGTCTTGGTCAGTGCCACGTCGGCGCTTGCGAGGACTTGCACGGTTACGCTGGACGAATTGTTCCCCGGATTGGGATCGGTTTCATTCGCTGACACCGTGGCGGTGTTGACGGAGGAGCCCACGGCCACGGGCTGGACCTGAATGGACACGGTGGCGGACGCGCCGTTGGCCAGCGTTCCGAGCGCACAGCTAATGGGAGTCGAACCGTTGCAAGTGCCCTGGCTTGGCGTGGGAGCAGCAAAAAGTTGCACGCCGGCTGGCAGTGCATCGTTTATAGTGACGCCCGTAGCCGGTGACGGGCCGTTATTGGTGACCGCAACCGTGTAGGTGAACGGACCCGCACCGAGATGCGTTGTGGCCAGGGAAGCAGTTTTCGTCACGGCCACATCCGCGGATGCCGTGACCGAAGTGGTTACGCTGGCGGAATTGTTGGCGGGATTAGGATCGGGTTCTGTGGCGGTGACAGACGCAGTGTTGGTGATGTTGCCGGCTGCGACGGGCTTCACGACGATAGTTACGGTTGCAGTAGCGGCGTTGGCCAGCGTTCCGATGCTGCATGCGACAGTTGTCGTGCCGGAGCATGTGCCCTGTGTCGAAGCAGCGGAAACGAAGTTGGGCCCCGCAGGTAGCGTATCGCTCACGGTCACGTTGGTCGCCGGGGACGGGCCGTTGTTGGTAACGATTAGGGTGTAAGTGAGATTGCTACCAATTCCAACCGGGCTGGGCGAGGCAGTTTTGGTAAGAGCCAGATCGGCGGAAGATGTCGCCGTCACGGTAGCGGAGGCTGTGTTGTTCGCGGTGTTGGGATCAAACTCATTCAACGTTACCGTGGCAGTATTCGTGGATGTGCCGGGCGCACTCGCGGTAACAATAATTCTTACCGTCGCGGTTGCGGCGTTGGCCAGTGTGCCGAGGTTACAAGTGACGGTAGTGCTGCCGGTGCAGGTGCCCTGAGTTGGTGTCACGTTTACGAAAGTAGTGGCAGCCGGGAGAGGATCGGTCAGCGTTACGCCCGTGGCCGTGGAAGGACCGTTGTTGGTGACATTCAGTGTGTAGGTTAGGTTGCTCCCGACGACTACAGGGTTCGGCAGCGCGGATTTTTGGAGCGCGAGGTCCGCGGTTGCGAGGATTTGCACGGTTACGCTGGACGAATTGTTCCCCGGATTGGGATCGGTTTCATTCGCTGTCACCGTGGCGGTGTTGACGGAGGAACCCACGGCCACGGGCTGGACCTGAATGGACACGGTCGCGGAGGCACCATTAGCCAGCGTTCCGAGCGCGCAGCTAACTGTAGTCGAGCCGGTGCAAGTGCCTTGGCTTGGCGTGGGAGTCGCAAAGAGTTGCACGCCAGCCGGCAGTACATCATTGAGAGTGATTCCCGTGGCCTGCGACGGACCGTTATTTGTGACTGTAACTGTATATGTAAAAGGACCTGCGCCAAGATGCGTTGTGGCCAGAGAAGCAGTTTTCGTCACAGCAACATCGGCGCCCGTGGCCGCCCCGACACTCAACACGACGGAATTAGTGTTGTAGCCGACCTTCCACGCCAACCCTGTGGGAAGAGTGGGGAGGTTGGTTGTTGCAAATGTTCCGTTGATGCACGCCGTAGTCGCCGCGCAGGTCAGAATGGTGAAGCTGTTACCCGTCGCCGGAACGAAGCCGTTGAGAAGAGAGACGTTAAGCGTACCGCCCAGCGTAGCGGTGCCCGTGCCGGTCAGATTTGCCTGGTCGTATTGCGTCCCAGCTGTGAGCCCGCCAATTTCCGCAAGATAAGATCCGGTCGAGCTCTGCGTGTAATTTCCAGTGATATTGATGGTGCCAGGGGTGAAGCCCGGACTCAAAATTCCACCGGAGCCGATCGACACGTTTCCCGTAATGGCGCCGGTTCCAGCGAGCGTGCCACCATTGATGTTCAATAGCGTGTTGGTCGCGATGCCGCCACCATTGAGAGCAGTCGAGCCGGAAGTCTGCGTATAAACGCCGCTGAAATTCAGGGTTCCGGCGTTGGCGTTGAGGGTGCCGGTGTTGTTGAAGGCAACGCCGATGCTGCTGGAACCCGCTCCGGTGATCAGCAAGGTGCCGGCGTTGTTGAACGTTCCGGTGGTGCCGCCGTTCAGAGCGATCCCGTTCCCGTTGCTGTTCACCAGCGTCCAGGTGGACCCCGCAAGGTTGTTGATCACCGCCCCATTCTGCAGAAACAGCACGTTGCTGGTGCCAAAAGCGGTGGCTCCGGAA